>BNJS01001655.1_pt1 | contig 205211 bp, 246 predicted proteins | sample 8540461 | NCBI WGS metagenome assembly BNJS01 (sample SAMD00202454, study PRJDB9452) | human saliva metagenome | isolation source: human saliva | place: Japan
ATGCTAAAAGAATGGGATTTGACAATACTCATTATGAAGCTGGAACGGCAGAAGAGATTATTCCTCGCTGGTATAAGGAAGGCTACCGAGCAGATGCTCTGATTGTGGACCCACCACGTACAGGTCTGGATGATAAGTTATTAGATACTATTCTTACTTATGTACCAGAAAAAAATGGTCTATATTTCTGTAATGTTTCGACCTTGGCTCGTGATTTGGTACGTTTAGTAGAAGTCTATGACCTCCATTATATCCAGTCGGTCGATATGTTTCCCACACACCGCTCGAACGGAAGCAGTTGTAAAATTAATTAAAAAAAGTTTAAAAAAAGGTGTTGACAAAGTTTGAAAAAGTGGGTATAATAGTAAGAGTTGAAAAATAACAGCTCTGGTCCGTTGGTCATAGGGTTAAGACACCGCCTTTTCACGGCGGTAACACGGGTCTCGAATCCCTGCACGGACTATGGTATGTTGTGATGGAACACTTGATGAAAAAAAGTTTTAAAAAAAGTTTCAAAAAAAGTGTTGACAAGAAAAAGCAGCTGTGATATACTAATATAGTTGTCACTTGAGAGAAGTGAGTGACAAAAGACCTTTGAAAACTGAACAAGACGAACTATCGTGCAGGGCACTACAACTAAGGTTGTAGTACTGAACAATGAAAAACAATAAATCTGTCAGTGACAGAAATGAGTGAGAACTCAAACTTTTAATGAGAGTTTGATCCTGGCTCAGGACGAACGCTGGCGGCGTGCCTAATACATGCAAGTAGAACGCTGAAGGAGGAGCTTGCTCTTCTGGATGAGTTGCGAACGGGTGAGTAACGCGTAGGTAACCCTGCCCTGGTAGCGGGGGATAACTATTGAAAACGATAGCTAATACCGCATAAGAGTAGATGTTGCATGACATTTACTTAAAAAGGTGCAATTGCATCACTACCAGATGGACCTGCGTTGTATTAGCTAGTTGGTGGGGTAACGGCTCACCAAGGCGACGATACATAGCCGACCTGAGAGGGTGATCGGCCACACTGGGACTGAGACACGGCCCAGACTCCTACGGGAGGCAGCAGTAGGGAATCTTCGGCAATGGACGGAAGTCTGACCGAGCAACGCCGCGTGAGTGAAGAAGGTTTTTCGGATCGTAAAGCTCTGTTGTAAGAGAAGAACGAGTGTGAGAGTGGAAAGTTCACACTGTGACGGTATCTTACCAGAAAGGGACGGCTAACTACGTGCCAGCAGCCGCGGTAATACGTAGGTCCCGAGCGTTGTCCGGATTTATTGGGCGTAAAGCGAGCGCAGGCGGTTAGATAAGTCTGAAGTTAAAGGCTGTGGCTTAACCATAGTACGCTTTGGAAACTGTTTAACTTGAGTGCAAGAGGGAGAGTGGAATTCCATGTGTAGCGGTGAAATGCGTAGATATATGGAGGAACACCGGTGGCGAAAGCGGCTCTCTGGCTTTGTAACTGACGCTGAGGCTCGAAAGCGTGGGGAGCAAACAGGATTAGATACCCTGGTAGTCCACGCCGTAAACGATGAGTGCTAGGTGTTAGACCCTTTCCGGGGTTTAGTGCCGTAGCTAACGCATTAAGCACTCCGCCTGGGGAGTACGACCGCAAGGTTGAAACTCAAAGGAATTGACGGGGGCCCGCACAAGCGGTGGAGCATGTGGTTTAATTCGAAGCAACGCGAAGAACCTTACTAGGTCTTGACATCCCTCTGACCGCTCTAGAGATAGAGCTTTCTTCGGGACAGAGGTGACAGGTGGTGCATGGTTGTCGTCAGCTCGTGTCGTGAGATGTTGGGTTAAGTCCCGCAACGAGCGCAACCCCCTATTGTTAGTTGCCATCATTCAGTTGGGCACTCTAGCGAGACTGCCGGTAATAAACCGGAGGAAGGTGGGGATGACGTCAAATCATCATGCCCCTTATGACCTGGGCTACACACGTGCTACAATGGCTGGTACAACGAGTCGCAAGCCGGTGACGGCAAGCTAATCTCTTAAAGCCAGTCTCAGTTCGGATTGTAGGCTGCAACTCGCCCTACATGAAGTCGGAATCGCTAGTAATCGCGGATCAGCACGCCGCGGTGAATACGTTCCCGGGCCTTGTACACACCGCCCGTCACACCACGAGAGTTTGTAACACCCGAAGTCGGTGAGGTAACCGTAAGGAGCCAGCCGCCCTAAGGTGGGATAGATGATTGGGGTGAAGTCGTAACAAGGTAGCTGTATCGGAAGGTGCGGCTGGATCACCTCCTTTCTAAGGATAAGGAACTGCGCATTGGTCTTGTTTAGTCTTGAGAGGTCTTGTGGGGCCTTAGCTCAGCTGGGAGAGCGCCTGCTTTGCACGCAGGAGGTCAGCGGTTCGATCCCGCTAGGCTCCATTGGTGAGAGATCACCAAGTAATGCACATTGAAAAATTGAATATCTATATCAAATAGTAACAAGAAAAATAAACCGAAAACGCTGTAGTATTAATAAGAGTTTATGACTGAAAGGTCAAAAAAATAAGGTTAAGTTAATAAGGGCGCACGGTGGATGCCTTGGCACTAGGAGCCGAAGAAGGACGTGACAAACGACGATATGCCTTGGGTAGCTGTAAGTGAGCGATGATCCAGGGATTTCCGAATGGGGGAACCCAACAGGTACTACCTGTTACCCGCATCTGTTAAGGATGTGAGGAGGAAGACGCAGTGAACTGAAACATCTAAGTAGCTGCAGGAAGAGAAAGCAAAAGCGATTGCCTTAGTAGCGGCGAGCGAAACGGCAGGAGGGCAAACCGAAGAGTTTACTCTTCGGGGTTGTAGGACTGCAATGTGGACTCAAAGATTATAGAAGAAATGATTTGGGAAGATCAGCCAAAGAGAGTAATAGCCCTGTATTTAAAATAGTCTTTGTACCTAGCAGTATCCTGAGTACGGCGGGACACGTGAAATCCCTGTCGGAATCTGGGAGGACCATCTCCCAACCCCTAAATACTCCCTAGTGACCGATAGTGAACCAGTACCGTGAGGGAAAGGTGAAAAGCACCCCGGGAGGGGAGGAAATAGAACCTGAAACCGTGTGCCTACAACAAGTTCGAGCCCGTTAATGGGTGAGAGCGTGCCTTTTGTAGAATGAACCGGCGAGTTACGTTATGATGCGAGGTTAGTTGAAGAGACGGAGCCGTAGGGAAACCGAGTCTGAATAGGGCGCCTTAGTATCATGACGTAGACCCGAAACCATGTGACCTACCCATGAGCAGGTTGAAGGTGCGGTAAGACGCACTGGAGGACTCGAACCAGGGCACGTTGAAAAGTGCTTGGATGACTTGTGGGTAGCGGAGAAATTCCAAACGAACTTGGAGATAGCTGGTTCTTCCGAAATAGCTTTAGGGCTAGCGTCGACATTAGAGATTCTTGGAGGTAGAGCACTGTTTGGGTGAGGGGTCCATCCCGGATTACCAATCTCAGATAAACTCCGAATGCCAATGAATTATGGTCGGCAGTCAGACTGCGAGTGCTAAGATCCGTAGTCGAAAGGGAAACAGCCCAGACCACCAGCTAAGGTCCCAAAAATAATTGTTAAGTGGAAAAGGATGGGGTTGCACAGACAACTAGGATGTTAGCTTAGAAGCAGCTATTCATTCAAAGAGTGCGTAATAGCTCACTAGTCGAGTGACCCCTGCGCCGAAAAATGTACTGGGGCTAAAACAATTTACTGAAGCTGTGGATACCTTTTATGGGTATGGTAGGAGAGCGTTCTATGTGTGATGAAGGTGTACCGTGAGGAGTGCTGGAACGCATAGAAGTGAGAATGCCGGTATGAGTAGCGAAAGACAGGTGAGAATCCTGTCCACCGTAAGACTAAGGTTTCCAGGGGAAGGCTCGTCCGCCCCTGGGTTAGTCGGGACCCTAAGGAGAGACCGAAAGGTGTATCCGATGGACAACAGGTTGATATTCCTGTACTAGAGTATGTAGTGATGGAGGGACGCAGTAGGCTAACTAAAGCAGACGATTGGAAGTGTCTGTCTAAGCAGTGAGGTGTGATATGAGTCAAATGCTTATATCTGTAACATTGAGCTGTGATGGGGAGCGAAGTTTAGTAGCGAAGTTAGTGACGTCACACTGCCAAGAAAAGCTTCTAGCGTTTAAACATACTCTACCCGTACCGCAAACCGACACAGGTAGTCGAGGCGAGTAGCCCTCAGGTGAGCGAGAGAACCTCGTTAAGGAACTCGGCAAAATGACCCCGTAACTTCGGGAGAAGGGGTGCTGACTTTAAGTCAGCCGCAGTGAATAGGCCCAAGCAACTGTTTATCAAAAACACAGCCTCTGCTAAATCGTAAGATGATGTATAGGGGGTGACGCCCTGCCCGGTGCTGGAAGGTTAAGAGGAGTGCTTAGCGTAAGCGAAGGTATGAATTGAAGCCCCAGTAAACGGCGGCCGTAACTATAACGGTCCTAAGGTAGCGAAATTCCTTGTCGGGTAAGTTCCGACCCGCACGAAAGGCGTAATGATTTGGGCACTGTCTCAACGAGAGACTCGGTGAAATTTTAGTACCTGTGAAGATGCAGGTTACCCGCGACAGGACGGAAAGACCCCATGGAGCTTTTACTGCAGTTTGATATTGAGTGTCTGTACCACATGTACAGGATAGGTAGGAGTCTACGAGATCGGGACGCCAGTTTCGAAGGAGACGTTGTTGGGATACTACCCTTGTGTTATGGCCACTCTAACCCAGATAGGTGATCCCTATCGGAGACAGTGTCTGACGGGCAGTTTGACTGGGGCGGTCGCCTCCTAAAAGGTAACGGAGGCGCCCAAAGGTTCCCTCAGAATGGTTGGAAATCATTCGCAGAGTGTAAAGGTATAAGGGAGCTTGACTGCGAGAGCTACAACTCGAGCAGGGACGAAAGTCGGGCTTAGTGATCCGGTGGTTCCGTATGGAAGGGCCATCGCTCAACGGATAAAAGCTACCCTGGGGATAACAGGCTTATCTCCCCCAAGAGTTCACATCGACGGGGAGGTTTGGCACCTCGATGTCGGCTCGTCGCATCCTGGGGCTGTAGTCGGTCCCAAGGGTTGGGCTGTTCGCCCATTAAAGCGGCACGCGAGCTGGGTTCAGAACGTCGTGAGACAGTTCGGTCCCCTATCCGTCGCGGGCGTAGGAAATTTGAGAGGATCTGCTCCTAGTACGAGAGGACCAGAGTGGACTTACCGCTGGTGTACCAGTTGTCTTGCCAAAGGCATCGCTGGGTAGCTATGTAGGGAAGGGATAAACGCTGAAAGCATCTAAGTGTGAAACCCACCTCAAGATGAGATTTCCCATGATTTTTATATCAGTAAGAGCCCTGAGAGATGATCAGGTAGATAGGTTAGAAGTGGAAGTGTGGCGACACATGTAGCGGACTAATACTAATAGCTCGAGGACTTATCCAAAGTAACTGAGAATATGAAAGCGAACGGTTTTCTTGATTTGAATAGATATTCAATTTTGAGTAGGTATTACTCAGAGTTAAGTGACGATAGCCCTAGGAGATACACCTGTACCCATGCCGAACACAGAAGTTAAGCCCCTAGAACGCCGGAAGTAGTTGGGGGTTGCCCCCTGTGAGATATGGAAGTCGCTTAGCTCTAGGGAGTTTAGCTCAGCTGGGAGAGCATCTGCCTTACAAGCAGAGGGTCAGCGGTTCGATCCCGTTAACTCCCATAGGTCCCGTAGTGTAGCGGTTATCACGTCGCCCCTGTCACGGCGAAGATCGCGGGTCTCGATTCCCGTCGGGACCGTTTGGAATAACGAAAGTTATTTTTAGACTCGTTAGCTCAGTTGGTAGAGCAATTGACTTTTAATCAATGGGTCACTGGTTCGAGCCCAGTACGGGTCATATATGCGGGTTTGGCGGATTGGCAGACGCACCAGATTTAGGATCTGGCGCTTAACGGCGTGGGGGTTCAAGTCCCTTAACCCGCATTAAGATATAATAAATGAGCCGGCTTAGCTCAGTTGGTAGAGCATCTGATTTGTAATCAGAGGGTCGCGTGTTCAAGTCATGTAGCCGGCATTTTTAGATAGAAGAAAACAGTGCGAACGTAGTTCAGTGGTAGAACACCACCTTGCCAAGGTGGGGGGTCGCGGGTCTCGAATCCCGTCGTTCGCTTAGAGAGGCCGGGGTGGCGGAACTGGCAGACGCACAGGACTTAAAATCCTGCGATTGGTAACGATCGTACCGGTTCGATTCCGGTCCTCGGCATAATATAATGAGCACCCTTAGCTCAACTGGATAGAGTACCTGACTACGAATCAGGCGGTTAGAGGTTCGACTCTCTAGGGTGCATTTTTTTCTTTTAACTCGGGAAGTAGCTCAGCTTGGTAGAGTACTTGGTTTGGGACCAAGGTGTCGCAGGTTCGAATCCTGTCTTCCCGATATATGGCGGTGTAGCTCAGCTGGCTAGAGCGTCCGGTTCATACCCGGGAGGTCGGGGGTTCGATCCCCTTCGCCGCTATAATGATCTTGTTGGACCTTTAGCTCAGCTGGTTAGAGCTCTCGGCTCATAACCGAGTGGTCGTAGGTTCAAGTCCTACAAGGTCCATTTGAATAGTATGGAGGATTACCCAAGTCCGGCTGAAGGGAACGGTCTTGAAAACCGTCAGGCGTGTAAAAGCGTGCGTGGGTTCGAATCCCACATCCTCCTTTTGTATTAACGCGGGATGGAGCAGCTCGGTAGCTCGTCGGGCTCATAACCCGAAGGTCGTAGGTTCAAATCCTGCTCCCGCAATAAGGCTCGGTAGCTCAGTTGGTAGAGCAATGGATTGAAGCTCCATGTGTCGGCGGTTCGATTCCGTCTCGCGCCATTTTTACTTATAGTGTGTATGCGGGTGTAGTTTAGTGGTAAAACTACAGCCTTCCAAGCTGTTGTCGCGAGTTCGATTCTCGTCACCCGCTTTGAACTTTGTTCAAATTACCAAGTTTTTTAACTTGGGCGCGTAGCTCAGGTGGTTAGAGCGCACGCCTGATAAGCGTGAGGTCGGTGGTTCGAGTCCACTCGTGCCCATTAATAGGAGAATTACTCAAGAGGCTGAAGAGGACGGTTTGCTAAATCGTTAGGTCGGGTAACTGGCGCAAGGGTTCGAATCCCTTATTCTCCGTTTGAATGAGAGTTTATAACTCTCTTTTTCTTGCTTCTTTGTCAACTGTAGTGGGTTGAAGAAAAGCTAAGATCGAGAAAGGACAAATTTCGTCCTTTCTTTTTTTGATGTTTAGAGAGATAAAAGTCCGTTTTTTGAAGTTTTCAAAGTTCCGAAATCCAAATGCATTTCGCTTGATAAGTTTGATGAGATTATTGGTCGCTTCCAATTTGGCGTTAGAATAGGGTAGTTGAAGTGCGTTAACAATTTTCTCTTTGTCCTTGAGAAAGATTTAAAAACAGTCTGAAAAAGAGGATGAACCAGATTAAGATTGTCCTCAATAAGTCCGAAAAATTTGTTAGGCTTTTTATTTTGAAAGTGAAAAAGCAAGAGTTGATAGAGAGGGTAGTGGCGTTTCAAGCCCTCAGAATAGCTCAAAAGCTTGTCTAGAATCTCTTTATTGTTCAAGTGCATACGAAAAGTAGGGCGATAAAATCGCTTATCACTGAGTTTACGACTATCTTGTTGAATGAGCTTCCAGTAACGCTTGATAGCCTTGTATTCATGGGATTTTCGCTCAAACTGATTCATAATTTGGACACGCACAAGACTCATGGCACGGCTTAAGTATTGGAGTAAAACAGTCCAGTGGACTGTTTTAGCCTAAGTTTAGAAATATAATAACGAAGGGTGAAAGCGATCTAGGACTATTTTAGTATTCGGGAGTGAAACGGTCTGGTAGACTGTTTCAGCCTGAGCCTAGAAATTCGAAAGCGAAGCTGTCTAGCTAAGTCATAGTAGGGACTAAACATATCCATAGTAATGATTTTCACCTGACAACGAACGGCTCTATTGTAGCGAAGAAAGTGATTCCGGATGATAGCTTGTGTTCTTCCCTCAAGAACGGTGATGATGTTGAGATTGTCAAAATCTTGCGTAATGAAACTCATCTTTCCCTTGGTGAAGGCACACTCGTCCCAGGACATAATCTCAGGAAGGCTAGAAAAATCATGATTAAAACGGAAGTCATTGAGTTTGCGAATGACAGTTGAAGTTGAAATGGACAGCTGATGGGCAATATCGGTCATAGAAGTCTTTTCAATCAGATTCTGAGCAATCTTTTGATTGACGATACGAATGATTTGGTGATTCTTCTTGTCGAGGGCGGTCTCGGAGACCGCTATTTTCAAGCACTGATAGCACTTAAAACGGCGTTTTTTAAGGAGAATTCTAGTAGGCATACCAGTCGTTTCGAGGTAAGGGTGCTTAGACGGTTTTTGAAAGTTATATTTCTTCATTTGACTTCCACAATCAGGATAAGATGGAGCCTCATAATCCAGTTTAGCGATGATTTTTTTGTGAGTATCCCTATTAATAACATTCACAAATTGGATATTATGGTCTTTAATGTCTAGTAATTTTGTAATTGTTCCATATTATTTTTTCTAATGATGCTTTGGTCACTTTTCATTATAGATCTTATGGGACTTTTTTCTACAATAAAATAGGCTCCATAATATTCATAGGAGATTTACCCACTACAAATGTTATAGAGCCTTTTTATATAGTTTATTTTTTGTTGTATAACTTTTCTATTACTTCCAAGTTTTTAGTGAAATTTCTCCGCTATTTAGCCAAATTTCTTTTTCGTTATCACATTGAACTAAAAGTTTACCACTTTCAGAGATGTCCTTAGCAAGTCCCTTGTAGTCTTTTTGATCTAGTGTGAAAGTAACTTCTTTTCCTAGGACGAATGACTGTTTTTTATATAGGTATAATAGCTCTTCTGCTGGTGTTTCGAAGAAAGCACGCCATATCTCTATAATTAATTCATTTCTGGTTATAGGTGCTGGTGCTTTAAATAGACTAGCAGCTTTTTCTTTTAATTCCTGGGGGAAGTCTTTAATAGTAAAGTTGATTCCTACTCCAATAATGATATCTGTGACTAGGCCTGTTTCTACAGACGTCATTGCCTCAGTAAGGATTCCTCCAATTTTATGATTGTTTAGGTAGATATCATTGACCCATTTTATGTCGACATCTATTAAAGTTAGGTTCTTAATGGCTTTGTAGACAGATCCAGCTACAAGTAGTGTGTAGGATGGTAATTTGTCATAGGCGAGATTTGGTTTAAGATGGAGTGTCATATAAATACCACCTTGTGGTGAGTAGAAGGAACGTTGAAAACGGCCTCGCCCTGCTGTTTGATAGGAAGCTAGATAGAGGGTGTTTGCTTCATTTCCTAAATCAATTGCTTCTTTTGCATCCAGTTGTGTTGATTTTGTTTCGGGTTTAAAACTGACTTTAATTGGAAGATTTTCTTCTAGAATCTCTGGAAGAATAAGGTCACCATTCATCAGTTTATATCCTTTGTTTTTGATGCTATCAATTTCAATGCCTTCTTGTTCTAGTCTTTTAATTGCTTTCCAAATTGATGTTCGGCTTAGGGATAGTTCTTCTGCAATTTTTTCTCCGCTGATATAGTCGGTTTCTTTAGATAGGATTTGGTAGACAGCTTGGTAGGATTTCATAGTGTTGCCTTTCTTTAAGAATAGTATATGATTTGAATCTAGTTTGGATAGTTGCGCCTAATCTATATTTTATTACTACTATTTAACATATGCCTACTATTTACGACATGATTTTCTTAGAGAAAATGCAATCAATAAGATTGAGTTTTGAAATCTCAGTATTTTTGCTCCCTTTTTTACCTAGGAAACGTTTCCTTTGTTTTCAAATTGCTAAAAAAGTGGTACAATAAAGGGTAGCTTACTATTATCTGAATCAGCTGATTTGGAGAGAAAGGATTCATTTTGAAATCAATAGGCTTTATTGAAAAGCTGAAAGGGTTGTCTAGTAAAGAGCTGATTTTATTGGGAGTTATCCTGAGTATCTTTTTACCCTTTTATCTTTTTGTAGTTGTATTCTGTTTATATATTATCAGTTTGATTTTTACAGGAGACATGAAAAGTATTCTTCAGAAAATGGGGGAGCATCCGATGCTGCTTCTTTTTCTTGGCTATAGTACTGTTATATCCGTTTTTGCACAAAATTGGATGGGTCTTGTTGCTTCAGTAGGAATGTTTCTATTTACTGTTTTCTTTTTGCACTATCAGTCGATTTTATCACATAAATTCTTTCGATTGATTTTGCAGCTCGTCTTGTTTGGTAGCGTCTTGTCAGCTGCTTTTGCGAGTTTAGAACATTTCCAAATTGTGAAGAAATTTAACTATGCTTTTCTGTCACCCAATATGCAGGTATGGCATCAGAATCGGGCAGAAGTGACCTTCTTTAATCCTAATTATTATGGAATTATTTGTTGTTTCTGTATCATGGTTGCCTTCTATCTGTTTACAACGACCAAGTTGAATTGGTTGAAAGTATTCTGTGTGATTGCAGGCTTTGTGAATCTCTTTGGTTTGAACTTTACTCAAAATCGAACTGCCTTTCCTGCTATTATCGCTGGAGCCATTATTTATCTCTTTACGACCATTAAAAACTGGAAGGCCTTTTGGCTTAGTATTGGGGTCTTTGCGATTGGCCTGAGTTTCCTCTTTTCCAGTGATTTGGGAGTTCGGATGGGGACTTTAGATTCTTCTATGGAAGAACGAATTTCTATCTGGGATGCTGGGATGGCCTTATTTAAGCAAAATCCTTTCTGGGGTGAAGGGCCATTGACCTATATGCACTCTTATCCTAGAATAAATGCTCCTTATCATGAACATGCTCACAGTCTTTATATTGATACGATTCTGAGTTACGGAATTGTGGGAACTATTTTATTAGTTTTGTCTTCTGTTGCTCCTGTTCGCTTGATGATGGATATGAGTCAGGAGTCGGGGAAACGTCCGATTATCGGTCTTTATCTATCTTTCCTTACAGTGGTTGCTGTGCACGGAATCTTTGATTTGGCCCTCTTCTGGATTCAGTCAGGTTTTATTTCTTGCTAGTTATGTGCAGTATTACGTTGGAGCATCGAACTTTGGTATCGGATATGACGGATTAAATTTATAAGATTAAAAAATTCTTCTACCTTGGGTGGGAGATTTTTTTACTGGGGAAAATTATTTCTAAGTCGAAATAGTTGACAGTTAGAATAATGAGTGTTACAATTACTTTATTCGTTTCGATATAGAAATAAATTGGAGGTGTCATGAAAGATAGTCATTTGCTAGCCCATCATATTCGTTTGTTGAATGGGCGGATTTTTCAAAAGTTACTTAGTCGGGATCCTGAAGCTCTTTATCGGAGTGAACAGGACAAGATTTTAGCGGTTTTATGGAATAGTGAAACTGGCTGCGCAACTGCGACAGATATTGCTTTGGCGACTGGGCTTGCGAATAATACACTGACGACTATGATTAAAAAGCTAGAGGAACAAAATCTTGTAACTATTAGTCCATGTGGAGAGGATAAGCGTAAGAAGTATTTGGTTTTAACAGAGTTGGGGCAGTCTCAGAAAGAAGTGGGGCATCGTGTCAGTCAGAAATTGGATACGATCTTTTACAAAGGATTTTCAGAGGAAGAAATTCATCAGTTTGAAGCCTTTCAAGAAAGAATTTTGGCTAATCTGAAAGAGGAGGAAAATGAGGTTTAAAATGGAGCAAATTAGCTGTTTATAAGTAAAGGCCACTTTTGACTTTGTTTTCCAACTCTTAGGACAAGGAAACTAAGTGGTTAGCTATGGTCAGACACAGATTGATGGAGTTGCTTATGCCTAGTACGATATCTTCCGTCTAAAAGACGGGAAAATTGTGGAACATTGGGATAATAAGGAAGTCATGCCTAAGGTAGAAGACTTGACCAATCGAGGGAAGTTTTAAATTGAGGACACAGAATGATTGAATACAAAAATGTGGCGCTACGCTACACAGAAAAAGATGTCTTGAGAGATGTTAATTTACGGATTGAGAATGGGGAATTTATGGTTTTAGTTGGGCCATCTGGCTCAGGTAAGACGACCATGATTAAGATGATTAACCGTCTCTTGGAACCGACTGATGGAAATATTTATATGGATAGCAAGCGCATCAAAGACTATGATGAGCGTGAACTTCGCCTTTCTACTGGTTATGTTTTACAGGCCATTGCTCTGTTTCCCAATCTAACGGTTGCGGAAAATATTTCCCTAATTCCTGAGATGAAGGGCTGGACTAAGGAAGAAATTGCTCAGAAAACAGAAGAGCTTTTGGCTAAGGTTGGCTTGCCAGTAGCTGAGTATGGGCATCGACTTCCAAGCGAATTATCTGGTGGGGAACAGCAACGGGTCGGCATTGTCCGTGCCATGATTGGTCAGCCTAAGATTTTGCTTATGGATGAGCCCTTTTCGGCTTTGGATGCTATTTCGAGAAAACAGTTGCAGGTTTTGACTAAAGAATTGCATAAAGAGTTTGGAATGACAACGATTTTTGTGACCCATGATACGGATGAAGCTTTGAAATTAGGTGACCGTATTGCTGTTTTGCAGGATGGCGAGATTCGTCAGGTAGCGAACCCTGAGACCATTTTAAAAGCTCCTGCAACGGACTTTGTAGCAGACTTGTTTGGAGGTAGTGTTCATGGCTAATTTGATATCAACTTTTCAGGATCGTTTTGGTGATTGGGTAACAGCTCTATCTCAACATTTGCAGTTGTCACTTTTGACCCTGTTACTGGCTATTTTTATTGCGATTCCCTTAGCTGTTTATCTTCGCTATCATGAGAAGTTGGCGGATTGGGTTTTGCAGATTGCAGGAATTTTCCAGACTATCCCGTCTCTGGCCTTGTTGGGACTCTTTATCCCCTTGATGGGAATTGGAACCTTGCCTGCTTTGACGGCTCTAGTGATTTATGCGATTTTCCCAATTTTGCAAAATACCATCACTGGGCTAAAGGGAATTGATCCGAGTCTACAAGAGGCTGGGATTGCCTTTGGGATGACCAGGTGGGAGCGTCTCAAGAAGTTTGAAATTCCACTTGCCATGCCTGTCATTATGTCTGGGATTCGGACGGCAGCGGTCTTGATTATCGGTACGGCAACCTTGGCTGCCTTGATTGGGGCAGGGGGGCTGGGTTCCTTTATCCTTTTGGGAATTGACCGCAATAATACTAGTCTGATTTTGATTGGGGCCCTTTCTTCTGCAGTGCTGGCCATTGCCTTTAACTTCCTACTAAAAGTGATGGAAAAAGCAAAATTGCGGACGATTTTCTCTGGTTTTGCCTTGGTGACCATATTACTCGGTCTGTCTTATAGTCCAGCCCTCTTAGCTCAAAAAGAGAAAGAAAACTTAGTTATTGCTGGGAAGTTGGGTCCAGAACCAGAAATCTTGGCCAATATGTATAAGTTGCTAATTGAAGAAAATACCAGTATGACTGCGACTGTTAAACCGAATTTTGGGAAAACAAGCTTCCTCTACGAAGCTTTGAAAAAAGGCGATATTGACATCTATCCTGAATTTACTGGTACTGTGACTGAAAGTCTACTTCAACCATCACCGAAAGTGAGTCATGAGCCAGAGCAGGTTTATGATGTAGCGCGTGATGGTATTGCCAAACAGGATCATCTAGCCTATCTCAAACCCATGTCTTATCAAAATACCTACGCTGTAGCTGTTCCGAAAAAAATTGCTCAAGAATATGGCTTGAAGACCATTTCGGACTTGAAAAAAGTGGAAGGGCAGCTGAAGGCAGGTTTTACACTCGAATTTAATGACCGTGAAGATGGCAATAAGGGCTTGCAATCAATGTACGGTCTCAATCTCAATGTAGCGACTATGGAGCCAGCTCTTCGCTATCAGGCAATTCAGTCAGGCGATATTCAAATCACGGACGCCTATTCAACCGATGCAGAGTTGGCGCGTTATGATTTGCAGGTTTTGGAAGATGACAAGCAACTCTTCCCACCTTACCAAGGGGCTCCACTGATGAAAGAAGCTCTTCTCAAGAAACATCCAGAGTTGGAAACAGTTCTCAATAAATTGGCTGGTAAAATTACTGAAAGCCAGATGAGCCAGCTCAACTACCAAGTCGGTGTTGAAGGCAAGTCAGCAGAACAAGTAGCCAAGGAGTTTCTACAAGAAGAAGGTTTGTTGAAGAAATAGTTTGAAAATGTCAAACTCAACTTTGTTAAACGACCATATAGAAAACTGCTCAGACAATGTTGTCTGGGCTTTTTTGGTGTTAGAATTAATGATTTTCATTTTTAAATGGAAAATAAGAGGAAATTTTTAGGATTTTCTAAAATTTTACTGTAAATACACTTGACTATTCACAAAATAGGTGTATAATGTGTTGTGAACTACTTAACAAATAAAGATTTCCAGCTCATGTCGACTAAGGATGGAAATCTTGTGTATAGACAGTTCAGTAGATATATAATAGAGCGTTGCGTCCGAAAGTCTATCAAGACACGGCTCTTTAAAAAAACAAAAAGGAGAAGATTATGAAAACAGAACCGATTCATCGTACCAGTATGTGGAAATTTAGGGTTAAGTGCTGCCACCATGACTTTGATTCCCGCTGCCGTGGGGATTAACTATGTTGCCAAAGCCTTGGCGGAGGGGTTAAAGTTGCCCGTTTGGCTGGGGTCTTTGGGAACCTTTCTTTCCAGCATGTTGGCTGGGCCGGTTGCCGGTGCCATTAGTGGTTTCATCAACAACGTGATCTATGGGCTGACCTTATCGCCAATTTCAACCGTGTATGCGATTACCAGCATCGGAATTGGGATTGCTGTCGGAGTTTTGCACGCCATCGGGTGGTTCTCGTCAGCGCGACGAGTATTTGTTTCTGCTATTATTATTGCCATCGTTTCAGCTGTCATTTCAACGCCACTCAACGTCATCTTTTGGGGTGGTCAGACCGGTATCGCTTGGGGTGACTCATTGTTTGCGGTAATGGTCGCCAATCATGTACCAGTGTGGCTGGCCTCATTTACCGATGAGTTTGTATTGGATATTTTGGATAAAGTCTGCGTGGCTCTACCTGGCATTCTTCATCTATCGTCAGCTGCCGAAGCGGATGGTGCACTCTTTAGCGATGATAAATGATGACTGATAAAACATTGATTTCTGGAGCGCCACGGGTCAAGCTCAAGTGGTACCAGGTGATCGATCCGATTACTAAGCTCTTGTTCATCTTGGACATGACGTTGTTGAGCTTTGCCAGTATGAATTTATTGCTTCAGGCCGGATTAATTCTTGTCGCAACACTGCTATTGTTATTTTTCCAAATTGAGTTCTACCACCTTTAAGGCGCTGGGATTCAGCCTGTTTCTGATTTGCACCATGCTGATCATCCAAGGGTTATTTTTACAGTCGGAATCAAACTGTGCTGTTTTTCTGTGCTTGGGGTGTCGTTCTACAAAGAAGGCCTGATTTACGCCACCACTCTGGGTTGTCGAGTATTGGTGATTATTTTGACCAGTGGCTTTTTTATGGTGACCACGAGTATTTCAGAAAACGCGACCTATTTGGAACTGTCCGGATTGTCTTATAAAACCGTCTACGTTCTGATGTCGGTGTGTTATATTTTGCCGGAAATGATGCGCAATATGCGGAAAAATCCAGCAGGCATAAAAAAAGTTCGCGGAACTAATCCGCAAAAAACGTTGATTCAGAAATTAAAGTCAGTCCTGCCGGTTCTAATTCCATTGGTGATTAAGACCTTGGATCAATCGATGACGCGGTCGATTTCTCTCCAACTGAGAGGTTTTGATAATCTTAACCGGACGGTCAGAACCTCCCAGCGCGTGTATCGCTGTCGCGGACGCTGCACATTGGTCTGACTGGATTGGCAATTTTATTGATTGGGTGGAAGATATGGACGAAGATAAACGGATTGTAATTGAAAATTTGACCACCCGTTATCCGGGTACTGAGCAACCACAACTGCGTCAGATTAACGCGGAGGTTCATACTGGCCAGGTGGTTGGGATTATCGGGAATAGCCACTCCGGCAAATCGACTTTGTGCCGTGTGCTGGCAGGGGTCATTCCCAAAATTGTGTCTGCTGAGATTGAGGGCGATTGGCACATGTTTGGCCAGCGAGTGTCCGACAATTGGCCAGTTTATAATGCCATGAATGGAGTTGTACTGCAAAATCCAGCTGGCCAACTAAGCGGGTTGGCAGACACGGTTGCCGATGAAATTGCCTTTGACTTGATTAATCAGGGAATGGCTGAAGGACTGATTCAAAAACGGGTTGAAGAAGTTGCCACGCAAATGGGGCTGATTGAACAGCTGCATTTGCGTCCCGAGAGCCTTTCCGGTGGTCAGATCCAGCGGTTGGCAATTGCCACGGCGATTGTAGCTAATCCGGCTGTTTTGATTATGGATGATCCAACCAGTGAGATGGATCCCCTTGGCCGCCGGCAATTTTTCCAATGGCTGGCCCAAGTCAAAGAGACGACTGTCTTCATTGTCACCAGTGAAATTGACGATTTGTGCGAAGTCGCCGACGTTGTGTGGGTGCTGCACGAGGGTCAAATGGTAGCCCAGGGCAGGCCGGGTGAGGTGTTTAATCGTTTGGCAGCTGACTGGCAGATTCCAGCCCCGACAATCCAGCAACTTGCTCAAAAAATGGATTGGCACTTGGCTGATGGCCGGTATCCGGTGAATTACGCTGATCTGAAGGAGGTTCGTTATGCCCACAATTGAACTGAGCCACCTGACGTTCACTTATCCGGAACGGTCCTTTAGCTTGGATGTTGAAGACAAACACTTCGCCGATCCGATGGTGGCGATTGTCGGCCAAAATGGTGCCGGCAAATCAACGCTCTTCAAATTGTTGACGGGCTTGCTGACACCACAAACCGGTGTGATTAAGATCGATGGAGAAAATTTTAATGATCTTAAACCAGTCGAAAAGTTACTGAAGGTTGGGATTACTTTTCAGAATCCTGACGATCAGCTTTTCAACCCGACCGTTCAACGAGAGGTGGAGTGGAATGTCGCGCAGGTCATGGATGACCACGACACGATTACAAGGCGGGCTTTAGCGGCTCTAAAAAGAGTTGGCTTGGATGATAAAACAGCTGAAAGTCCATATGACCTGTCATTGTCGGAACGCAAGCTGTTGAGCGTTGCCACAGTTTTGGCAGTGGATCCGGCGATTTATTTATTTGATGAGCCGATGATGTCGCTTGATTGGGAAAGCCGGCGCAAGTTGACCGCAATTTTCCATCAGTTGGCTGATTCGGGCCACCAAGTTGTGACCATCACCCATGACATGGATTGGGTCGCCGCCGAGTTTGAGTCGGTGTATGTTATGGAACACGGGAAGTTTGGCTTCGCCGGCAGTCCACGGGAATTGTTCAGCAATCACGAACTTGTCCAGCGAGTGGGATTACTACCACCGCGGATTATGGACATAGCGGAGTCGCTGGGTGATTCACAGACATATTTATCGGTTAATGATTATTGCCAGAAAAATCGAGATGTATAGAAAAAGTCACCTCTGCGGGTTTTCCAGGTTGAAGGATTAACTTCAGCTTCTGGCAAGAACTCACATGGGTGACTTTTGTGTTTAATAACGTTTCATGATCATCGGGTGCTTCCTCAGATCACTCGGTTTGATTTTACTTTGTTTCATGGTCATAATCATATACCATTTCTTTTGGATTTTTTGTTTGACTAATACAAAATAGGTCTTCATAGGTCTTCGCATTTTTAGCGCCCATTAGGATCATCAGTATAATTTTCTGAATTAGGAGACTGTCCCATCACTATTCGAACTTCGTCTCCCAACTTACGCTGTTCCCATTCATCCGTGAGTCCTTTAAATCGCAATTCTGGAACTTTCTTTTTAACTGAATCATCTATTTTCGCCATAGTCCCCACCATTTTATTGGTTTTTCTTGTTCTTCTATCCTTTTTTGATCTTTGATTTGTTCCTGCAAATTTTCCAACTTCTCTTTAAGAGCGTTCACTTCATCTTTATATTGATTGTCTAAGTGTTTGAATGAGGGCATTTTGAGGGCTTTTAAGTTATCATTTTCCGCCTTGTATTCTTCTAGCAACTTTTTATCTTGCAAGGCTAATCGTTGTTACTGGTCTAACAAATTAGTTAGTTTTTCTATTTGTTGGTCTTTGGTATTTGATTTGCTACTACTTTCTACTTTACCTAAAATTATTTTTTCTGCTTTAGAATTTATTAGATTAGACCCATTGGAACTTTTAAGCTGTAATTCTTTTGGTAACCTTTGGTAGTGATATTGAATATTTTGTTTTGTAACACTCAACTCATCCGCCAGCTCTTTGATCGTTTTTAAGTCTTCACTCATGGTTTAAGTCCTGCTTTTAACCGTTGGTAGATATTGTTCAATGGCTTTTTTGAGGTAGCGTGCGATATTATGCTTAGAATATTCTTCACGTCTGCTGGCAACATAAGACAAGCGGTCTTTAACACTATTTAGCCCTCTTAATTCTTTCAGTTCGTCATAGAGGGGGTAAACATGGACTTGCAATCCTGTCATGATTTTTGTATCTTGCATTTCAAACGGACTTAGCAACATATTTTCTAGCAATAGCGTGGTGTACTTGCTTTTCATTACTTCAATAGCTAGCTTATCTTCGGTTTCTGCTTTGCGTGCTTTATCTTCTTGATAGGCGGTATCTTCTAACTTATAGCTGTTATCGTCTGCTCGACGTTTCTTTCGTAACCAGATATCCAATGTTAAACCGTCCGAATCAATCGCTCGATAGAGATAATGCCAACGCCCCTTAATTTTGATATAGGTTTCATCCATTTTCCACGAATAGAAGGACTGTTTATTTTTCTTTTTCCAGAGATGATAGAGGATTTTACTGTATTCTTGAACCCACCGATAAATCGTAGTGTGACAAACATTTATTCCACGGTCATAAAGCAATTCCTGAACTTCACGATAGCTCAGATTGTAACGTAGGTAATAACCAACAGCGACAATGATGACGTCTTGTTGGAATTGTTTGCCTTTAAAATGATTCATCTCTCAAGCCTTACTAACCTTTTTTCTGCTCTTTGAGAAGCTGAAGGTCGTGCTAGTAACTACCTATTTGGTTTGATTAATTCCATCATTTATCTGGTGCTTGCCCTTCAAAAAGGCTTTTATGGTGAGGTATTGACGACTCTTTACTTTACAGTCATGCAACCGATTGGACTTCTAGTTTGGATTTATCAAGCTCAGTTCAAGAAAGAAAAGCAGGAGTTTGTCGCGCGTAAGCTGGATGGCAAGGGGTGGACCAAGTATCTTTCCATTAGTGTTCTTTGGTGGTTGGCTTTTGGTTTTATTTATCAGTCTATCGGTGCCAATTGTCCCTATCGTGATTCAATCACCGATGCGACCAATGGGGTAGGACAAATTTTCATGACAGCTGTTTACCGTGAACAATGGATATTCTGGGCAGCTACAAATGTCTTTTCAATTTATCTCTGGTGGGGAGAAAGCCTGCAAATCCAAGGGAAATATCTAATTTACCTAATCAATAGTCTAGTTGGATGGTATCAGTGGAGCAAGGCAGCTAAGCAGAATACTGACTTACCTAACTAAGAAACAAAGTAAGAAATAAAGTTTGAAAGTACTGTTTTGAATTTTCGGTTAAAACAGATAGAGTTGATAATCAAGGATTTGAGATAATGAAAAAGAGGATCAGTTGGTCCTCTTTTGTTGTTGAAAAGTAAAAACTCAGTAGCCTAGGTATAAGGCAACTGAGCTCTACTCTGTATTCATTTTTTAGAAATAAGAAGGTCTAGATAAAACTGGACCACTTCTTGTTCTGTGAAATCTTGCCCTTTTTTGAGCCACCAGGTCAATGTCTCGATAAAGTTGGTAACAACTAAGTGTTGGAGATAAGAATCAGGCAGACTGGGGTGAGCTTTTTTCAAATCATCAGCCAGCATGGGATAGACGTGGTGCTCCAGCTCTCTCTGGAGTTGACGGAGGAAGTAGTCATTTTTGGAGAATAGTAAACTGGTGATATGGTCTTGATTTTTTTCTGAAAATGCAGAAAGAGGTGGGCGAGGTAATCTTCGGTTGAAATGGCTTGCTCTCTTCAAAAAAAGATGATGGAAGAGGTAGCGGCAAAGGTCGTCCAGAAGCAGCCCTTGCTCTCATAGTGACAGTAAAAAGTAGAACGTCCCACATCTGCGAGATCAATAATATCCTGAACAGTAGTGGCCTCGTAGCCCTTAGCATTCAAAAGTTGTAGAAAAGCTTGATAGATGGCTTTTTTTGTTTTACTGATACGGCGGTCAATCTTAGTCATATGGACACTTGAGGCAAATTGTTCAGAACTGAATAAAGCTGACGCTTTGCTTCTATCCTTTCTTTGAGTTTTAGTGGATAATGATAATGAACAAGGTGTTCATGAATCTATTATAACAAAGGAATGAGAAATATGAAGGCAAAATATGCCGTTTGGCTAGCTTTTTCTTAAATTTGACTTATGCCATTGTCGAGTTTATTGCAGGTGGAGTATTTGGTTCGAACGCTGTTCTTGCTGACTCTGTGCATGACTTGGGAGATGCGATTGCAATTGGAATATCAGCTTTTCTAGAAACCATCTCTAATCGTGAAGAAGATAATCAGTACACCTTGGGCTATAAGCGGTTTAGTCTGCTAGGAGCCTTGGTAACAGCGATAATACTCATGACAGGATCAGTTCTAGTCATTTTGGAAAATGTCACGAAGATTTTAAATCCGCAACCAGTCAATGATGAGGGGATTCTCTGGTTAGGAATGATTGCGATTACTATTAATGTGTTAGCCAGTCTAGTGGTTGGTAAGGGAAAGACAAAGAATGAGTCTATTCTGAGTCTGCATTTTCTGGAAGATACCCTAGGGTGGCTGGCTGTGATTCTGATGGCCATTGTTCTTCGATTTACGGACTGGTATATCCTAGATCCGCTTTTGTCCCTTGTCATTTCTTTCTTCATTCTTTCAAAAGCCCTTCCACGTTTTTGGTCTACACTCAAGATTTTCTTGGATGCTGTGCCGGAAGGTCTTGATATTAAGCAAGTAAAGAGTGGCCTGGAGCGATTGGACAATGTGGCCAGTCTTAATCAGATTAATCTCTGGACTATGGATGGTTTGGAAAAAAATGCCATTGTCCATGTTTGTATAAAAGAAATGGGGAATATGGAAGCTTGTAAAGAATCTATTCGAATTTTCCTCAAAGATTGTGGTTTCCAAAATATTACCATTGAAGTGGATGCTGACTTAGAAACCCACCAAGAACATAAGCGAAAGGTGTGTGACTTGGAGCCGAATCATGGGCATCGTCATTAGAAAAAAATGAAAAATACTTGGGTACTATCTTATTTGGAATAGAGTAATTTTTTTATTATTTAGATATATTAAAAGATTGGTAAGTTAAGAGCATTGTATAAACTCCATTACATGATTGATAATTATAAAAAATTTTTCGATTAGATACAAAATGCTTGACTTGGAGTCAACTCAAAGTTATATAATAAGATAAGTGAGTTAGAATAGCTTAAACTCAGTGAATGAGAGGAGGTTAGTGTATGAATATTAAATCTGCCAGTGACTTGTTGGGAATTTCAGCGGATACGATTCGGTATTATGAACGGGTTGGTCTTGTGCCACCGATTACTCGTACTGAGACTGGGATTCGTGATTTTCAAGATCAGGATATCGAAGCACTGGAATTTATTAAGTGTTTTCGTTCGGCGGGTGTCTCTGTAGACAGTTTAGTTGACTATATGTCGCTCTACCAAAAGGGGGATGAAACGAGAGAGGAAAGGCTTGGTATTTTAGAAGAGGAAAAGAAAAAATTAGAGGAGCGCTTGTCTCAGTTACAGACGGCTTTAAATCGCTTAAATCTCAAAATTAAACTTTACAAGGAAGGAAAATTTTAAATGAAATCAGCAGTATATACAAAGGCAGGCCAGGTTGGACTTGCTACAATTGAACGTCCGCAAATTATCGAAGCAGATGATGCTATTATCCGCATTGTCCGTACTTGCGTTTGTGGTTCGGACCTTTGGAGTTACCGGAATCCCGAAATCGAAGAAGGACATAGAAATAGCGGTCATGAGGCTGATCGGAATTGTCGAAGAAGTTGGTGAGAACGTTACTACAGTAAAAACCAGGTGACTTTGTCATTGCCCCTTTCACACATGGTTGTGGTCAGTGTGATGCTTGCCGTGCTGGTTTTGATGGTTCGTGTGATAATCATCCTGGTAACAACTGGTCAGGTGGTGTCCAGGCGGAATATATCCGATTCCACTATGCCAATTGGGCGCTGGTTAAAATTCCAGGACAACCTTCAGATTATAGCGAAGGTATGCTAAAGTCCCTTTTGACTCTTGCTGATGTGATGCCGACAGGCTATCATGCGGCGCGCGTTGCAAATGTTCAAAAAGGGGACAAGGTTGTTGTTATCGGTGATGGGGCTGTTGGTCAATGTGCTGTTATCGCAGCTAAAATGCGTGGAGCATCGCAAATTATCCTTATGAGTCGTCATGAAGATCGTCAAAAGATGGCTCTGGAGTCAGGTGCGACAGCTGTTGTAGCTGAACGTGGTCAAGAAGGAATTACCAAGGTGCGTGAAATTCTCGGTGGGGGAGCAGACGCAGCACTTGAATGTGTTGGAACGGAAGCAGCGATTGATCAAGCACTTGGTGTTCTCCATAATGGAGGGCGCATGGGCTTTGTTGGTGTACCGCACTATGAAAATCGTGCCATTGGCTCAACCTTTGGTCAAAATACAATAATCGGAGGTGGTCCAGCTTCTGTCACAACTTATGACAAACAAGTATTACTAAAAGCCGTTCTTGATGGCGATATCAACCCAGGCCGTGTCTTTACTTCAAGCTATAAATTAGAAGATATTGATCAAGCTTATAAAGATATGGATGAACGTAAGACCATTAAGTCTATGATTGTGATGGACTAAAAAAGAAAATCCTAGTGGAGATTTGAGACTCTCTATTAGGATTTTTTGTCATGTTTAATTTGTGGAGTTATGGCAGAGTACTTTCTCTCAGAGTCAGTCTGGTTCCCAACATGGTTAGGCTAGGGATTTTGCGACCGTGGAGTACTTCCTTATTAAGAATATCCATACCTGCTCGGCCCATTTCTTCAGTATAAACCGTGATGCTAGAAAGGGGAGGATAAACCCTGCTTGGTCAGGCTGGTGTCGTTAAAGGAAATAAGACTGACGCGGTCGGGCAGGTTGATTCCAGCTTCTTGGAGGGCACGGAGGGCACCGATAGCTAAACTATCGCTGGCTGCGAAAAAGGCTGGCGGGAGTTGATCTCCCAAGTTCTGAATGGCTTCCTTCATCAAGTCATAGCCAGACTGGGCGGTAAAGCTTCCTTGAAAGACCAGTTCATCATGATAAATTCCCTTTGCTTGACTGTAGTTTCTGAAATTTTCCAGCCGCTTATCCTCAATGATTTCTTCTTGGTCGGTTGTTTCCTCAAGCCCTGTTAGAATCCCAATACGGTCCATCCCTTGACTGAGGAAATAATCGACAACCTGTTTCATGGCAGTGTAAAAGTCCGTGATAATGCAGGTGTGTCCCAGTGAGAGGGTATCACTGTCTAGAAAGACAAGAGGCTTTTGGTATTCTTCAAAGGCAGAGATCTGAGCTCGACTAAACTTTCCGATGCAGAGAATCCCGATGACTTCCTCGCTCAGTGTAAAAGGATGGTCATTAAAATAGCGTAAGATATCATAGTCCAATTCTTGGGCTCTTTTTTCTATGCCTAGGCGGATCTGGTAGTAGTAGAGGTCGTCTAGCTCTCCTTGTTCGCTGACCCATTGGATAATGGCAATCTTTTGCTTGGGCTTAGTGGACTCGCCTGTCTTGAGGTGCTTGGTGTAGCCCAGCTCTTCAGCAACGGTTAAAATACGGTGTCTGGTTTCTTCTGTGACAGATAGACTCTGGTCGCGGTTGAGGACACGGGATACGGTCGCGATAGAGACAGAGGCTAGCTGTGCGATGTCTTTTAAGGTAGCCATAAATCCTCCTTCTTTTAGGTTAGTATATCATATTTTTCTGCTTTTTACTGATAGTTTAGTAAAATTTTAGTAAAAAGGATTGACCTTGGGAAATCCCTTGGATACAATAGAAGAAAACGATTACACGTTAAGGTGACTTAACGGACAGTAAAAGGAGAAATCATATGACACAACATCTTACTACTGAAGCTCTTCGTAAAGACTTTCTTGCCGTTTTTGGTCAAGAAGCAGATCAAACTTTCTTTTCACCAGGTCGTATCAATCTGATTGGCGAACACACAGACTACAATGGCGGACACGTTTTTCCAGCTGCTATTTCCTTGGGAACTTATGGTGCAGCTCGCAAGCGTGACGACCAAGTTTTACGTTTCTATTCAGCCAACTTTGAGGACAAGGGTATTATCGAAGTGCCTCTTGCAGACCTCAAATTTGAAAAAGAGCACAACTGGACCAACTATCCAAAAGGGGTCCTTCATTTCTTGCAAGAAGCTGGGCACGTGATTGACAAAGGGTTTGATTTTTATGTTTATGGGAATATCCCAAATGGTGCTGGCTTGTCTTCATCAGCGTCCTTGGAACTATTGACAGGGGTCGTGGCAGAGCATCTCTTTGATTTAAAATTAGACCGTTTGGATTTGGTTAAAATCGGAAAACAAACAGAAAACAACTTTATCGGAGTCAATTCTGGTATCATGGACCAGTTTGCTATCGGAATGGGAGCGGACCAACGTGCTATTTACTTAGATACTAACACTTTAGAGTATGACTTGGTGCCACTTGATTTGAAGGACAATGTCGTTGTTATTATGAACACCAATAAACGCCGTGAATTGGCGGACTCTAAATACAATGAACGTCGTGCTGAGTGTGAGAAGGCAGTGGAAGAATTGCAAGATGCCTTAGATATTCAGACCTTGGGTGAATTGGATGAGTGGGCCTTTGACCAATATAGCTACCTGATTAAAGATGAAAATCGTTTGAAACGTGCTCGCCATGCTGTGCTTGAAAACCAACGTACCCTTAAAGCTCAAGCAGCCCTCCAAGCAGGAGATTTGGAAAGATTTGGTCGTTTGATGAATGCTTCTCACGTTTCTCTTGAGCATGATTATGAAGTAACTGGTTTGGAATTGGATACTCTTGTTCATACAGCTTGGGCACAAGAAGGCGTTCTCGGTGCTCGTATGACAGGGGCAGGTTTTTGGCGGATGTGCCATTGCCTTGGTGCAAAAAAAGATGCTGTTGATGACTTTATGAAGCTGTAGGCAAACACTACGAGGAAGTAGTTGGCTACGCTCCAAGTTTCTATATCGCTGAAGTTGCAGGTGGCACTCGCGTCCTTGACTAGTCAAAAGGAGGCTTTATGGTGACCTTAGTAGATAAATTTGTAACACATGTCATTTCTGAAAGTTCATTTGAGGAAATGGATCGAATCTACCTGACCAATCGTGTCTTGGCACGAGTGGGAGACGGCGTTTTGGAAGTTGAGACGGATCTGGATAAAGTGATTGACCTCAAGGACCAGCTGGTTGAGGAAGCCGTTCGATTAGAGACGATTGAGGATAGTCAGACTGCACGTGAAGTCCTTGGTGCTGAACTGATGGACTTGGTGACCCCTTGTCCGAGTCAGGTCAATCGTGACTTCTGGGAAACCTATGCCCACTCTCCTGAGCAATCTATAGAGGATTTTTACCAACTCAGTCAGAAAAATGACTACATCAAACTCAAGGCCATTGCTAAAAATATTGCTTATCGTGTTCCATCTGATTACGGTGAACTTGAAATTACCATCAACCCTCTAAGCCTGAAAAGGATCCCAAAGAGATTGCGGCAGCCAAGTTGGTGCAAGCTAGTAATTATCCCTCAGTGTCAGCTTTGTCTAGAGAATGAGGGCTACCATGGTCGAGTCAACCACCCAGCTCGCAGCAACCATCGTATTATCCGTTTTGAAATGGCTGGTCAGGAGTGGGGATTCCAGTATTCGCCCTATGCTTACTTTTAATGAGCACTGTATTTTCTTAGATGGCCAGCATCGTCCCATGGCCATTAGTCGTCAGAGTTTTGAACGTCTGCTGGCTATCGTAGAGCAGTTTCCAGGATATTTTGCAGGCTCTAATGCCGACCTGCCGATTGTGGGTGGCTCTATTCTGACTCATGACCACTATCAGGGAGGCCGTCACGTATTTCCTATGGAATTGGCTCCCTTGCAAAAGACCTTCCAATTTGCTGGTTTTGAGCAGGTTATAGGCTGGATTGTCAAGTGGCCCATGTCAGTGTTGCGTTTGACTTCGGATTCCAAAGAAGATTTGATCAACTTAGCTGACAAGATTTTTGCAGGAATGGCGCCAGTATTCAGACCCTGAAGTGCAGATTTTGGCTGAGACTGATGGGACACCGCATCATACCATTACACCTATTGCCCGTAAACGCGATGGACAGTTTGAGTTGAACTTGGTCTTGCGGGACAATCAGACATCGCCAGAGCATCCTGATGGCATCTATCATCCCCACAAGGATGTCCAACATATCAAGAAGGAAAATATCGGCTTGATTGAGGTCATGGGCTTAGCAATCTTGCCACCACGTCTGAAAGGAGAAGTGGAGCAAGTCGCTAGCTATCTTGTAGGAGAAGTTGTTACAGTTGCCGATTATCATCAGAAATGGGCAGATCAACTCAAAGTCCAACATCCAGATCTAACGGATAAAGAAAAAGCCCTTGAAATCGTCAAGGACTCTGTGGGTACTATCTTTGCGCGTGTACTTGAGGATGCAGGAGTCTACAAGCAGACGGAACAAGGGCAGACAGCCTTTATGCGCTTTGTGGAACAGGTCGGAATTTTACCAGACTAGGTGCTTTCTCCTTGCACAGTCCTATAAAAAGTAGTATCATAGTGTCGTTTGAAATATCAGGAGGAAACGATGAAAGATTTTCATTTTGACGCTATATCTGCCTTTGAAAATTACGAAATTGAACAAATGAGAGATGGTCACGTTGTGGTGACGACCAAAGTAGTAGACTCGTCGCTCAACTACTATGGCAATGCCCATGGTGGCTATCTCTTTACCCTTTGTGACCAGATCAGTGGTTTGGTGGTTATCTCGCTGGGGCTTGATGGAGTGACACTCCAATCTTCTATCAACTACCTCAAAGCAGGAAAACTCGACGATGTATTGACAATAAAAGGAGAATGTGTCCATCAAGGTCGCACAACCTGTGTGGTGGATGTGGATATTACCAATCAAGAGGGCAGAAATGTCTGTAAAGCAACCTTTACCATGTTTGTCACAGGCCAACGGTCAGAAGACAGACAGGTAAGGATATAGATAAACTAAAAAAGAGGCTTACACCTCTTTTTCTTATTTCTTTTTATGATTTAATACTGCATTGAGGACAATGGCAAGTAGACTAGCTACGACGATTCCGTTTGAGAAGAACATTTGGAAGGCTGTTGGCATGCTGATGAAGAGATTACTGTTATTTAGACCGACACCTGCAGCGATTGAGACTGCTGCGATAAGGAAGTTATGTTCATTGTTAGCAAAGTCAACACGAGCGAGGATTTGCATCCCTTGAATAGATACAAAACCAAACATCACCAGCATGGCACCACCGAGGACAGGGCTTGGAATGATTTGGGCAAGGGCACCAAACTTAGGAAGGAGTCCAAGGAGAACCAGGAAACCAGCTGCGTAGTAGATTGGCAGGCGAGTCTTGATACCTGATAATTTAACCAAACCAACGTTTTGTGAAAATCCTGTGTAAGGGAAGGTGTTAAAGATTCCTCCGAGAAGTACGGCCAAACCTTCTGCTCGGTAACCGTTGCGAAGGCGCGTGCTGTCGATTGGATCTTTTGTGATATCAGACAAGGCCAGATAAACACCAGTCGACTCAACCATAGACACCGTTGCGATGATACACATCATGACAATAGATGAGATTTCAAAGGTTGGCATCCCAAAGTAGAGTGGAGTTGGGACATGGACAAGAGGTGCTGCTGCAACAGGAGAGAAGTCCACCAAGCCCATGCTGGCAGCAATGGCAGTTCCAACAACCAGACCAATCAAAATGGAGATAGACTTGATAAATCCTTTGGTAAAGATGTTAATCAAGAGGATAATCAAAACAGTAATAGCTGCAAGCAAGAGACTTTGACCAGTTGGCTCTGGAACGTTATTTCCCATATTTCCAATAGCGACAGGAATCAAGGTTAAACCAATCGTAGTAATAACAGATCCTGTTACGATAGATGGGAAGAGATTGGCCACTTTTGAGAAGATGCCTGAAACAAGAACCACGTAAATCCCTGATGCGATAAGGGCACCAAACATAGCGCCACTACCATGGCTTTGCCCAATCATAATCAAGGGAGCGACCGACTGGAAAGCAACTCCAAGAACGATTGGGAGTCCAATCCCAAAGTATTTGTTGAGTTGGAGTTGGAGGAAGGTTGCCACACCACACATGAAGATATCTGTGGAAATCAGGTAGGTCAACTGCTCAGTTGAATAGCCAAGAGCTGTCGCAATCATGATAGGAACCAGGATGGATCCTGAGTACATGGCTAGTAAGTGTTGCAAGCCAAGAACGGCTGCTTGCGAATGTTTTTCTTGAGTTTGCATTAGAGATCTGCCTCCTTAAATACGACTTGACCATTTTCAAAACGATCCAAACGAGCGAGTGATAGGACAGGATAGCCTGCTTTTTCAAGCAAATCACGGCCATCTTGGAAGGATTTTTCAATCACAATACCGATAGCTTCGACTGTGGCACCAGCTTGTTCGATGATTTGAATCAAGCCTTTTGCGGCTTGGCCATTAGCAAGGAAATCGTCGATAATCAAGACCTTGTCCTCTGGTGAGAGGAATTTTCCAGCGATAGAAACGGTGCTGGTCACTTGCTTGGTAAAAGAGTAAACTTCGGCAGTTAAGATTCCTTCGTTCATAGTGATGTTTTTAGCTTTTTTGGCGAAAATCATGGGAACGTTTAAGGCTTCAGCTGTAAAAATGGCTGGGGCAATACCTGACGCTTCAATGGTCACGATCTTGGTAATGCCAGCAGAAGCAAATTTTTCCGCAAAAACCTTACCAATCTCTCTCATCAGGCTAAAGTCAACTTGGTGGGTTAAAAAGGAATCCACCTTGAGGATGTTATCACCCAAGATATGCCCATCCTTGAGGATGCGCTCTTCTAATAATTTCATAAGACCTCCTAAAGTCTAAAAGCCAATCCATTTGCTTGTTTATAGTTTCTAGCAAGAAATAGAAAAAGGACATACTTAATCTCTAAGTAAGTCCCCAAAATAGGCATGGCAAAAACGACCATACCTCACTACTGACTTACTTATTGTTAGGTGTTCCGGCACCTTGTAGAAACGTCGTGCCAATTCACGACATAAACAAGTAAAATGATATTCAATTTCAAATAGGCTTGAGCCAATGTTTTTATTTTACACTAAATAACTTTAGAAATCAAATGTTTTGTTAATGTTTTGGTTTGAAAAACGAACAAATATAATAAAAATGGGGAAAAATTAACTTATTGGCTAACATTTAGAAGGTTTTTCCATCATAAAAGGCATATTATCAAGTTTTTAAACACCTGACAATATGCCTTTTTTTCTAACTTTTAAAGACTTTTTTTCCCAATCTTTATTATTCTACTCGCTAAATCTTAAAAAATAGCCATCTGGATCCAAAACTGCAAACTCATGAGGATAGATATAGTAATCTCCAACACGAAACTTTCTTTTGGTTAAGGGACGATGGATAGGATAGTCAGCTTCCAGTAGTTTTTGGTGGAGCTGAGGAACATCTGCAATGCCAAAGGAAATATTGACACCGTGCCCGAAAGGATAGGTCAGCTGAGCTAATTCTTCTGCGCTTCCTTCTTCTAGCATAAGTTGGCAGTCTTCAAGCGAGAGGAAGAGAAATTTCTCCTCGGGGCGCTCGTATTCGACAGAGAATCCCAACAAGTCGCAGTAGAAGTGGCGCGACTGTTCGAGGTCAGATACCACAAATTCGGGAATGACAGGCTGATAGTCCATTCGTTTTTCTCCTTAGAGTTCAATCTCCATGACAATGGGTGTGTGGTCTTGGCGCGCACCGGAGTCAATCATATCAGACTTGGTCACCTTGTCAGCCACGCGGTTGCTTGTCAGCCAGTAGTCGATTCTCCAGCCTGTATTGTTGATTTTAGAAGTCTTGCTGCGTTGTGCCCACCAAGTGTAGCGTTCTGGAACATCGCCGTGAATGTGGCGGAAGGTATCAGTAAATCCAGTTGCTAAAAGGTTGGTAAATCCAGCACGTTCCTCGTCGGTAAATCCTGGTGAACGGCGGTTGCTAGCAGGATTTGCAAGGTCGATCTCATTGTGGGCCACGTTGTAGTCACCGGTTGCAAGGACTGGTTTTTTTCTTTTGTCTAGTTCAGCCAAGTATTCAGCATATTTGACATCCCAGACTTGACGTTCTTCCAAGCGTTTGAGACCGTCGCCAGCGTTTGGAGTGTAAACTTGGGTTACGAAAAATTCATCAAATTCTAGAGTGATGATACGGCCTTCCAAGTCCATGGTAGAAGGGGCACCGATTTCTGGGAAAGTGACAGTGGTGTGAGTTCTTTTCTTATAAAGGAACATGGTTCCGGCATAGCCTTTGCGGGCAGGTTCCTGAGAAGAGCGCCACGTGTTTTTCGTAGCCTGGGAAGAGTTCTTCTAAAATTTCCAAGTGTTTCTTTTGTAGGACCCTTGGCAGAAAGCTTGGTTTCTTGGATAGCGATAATATCAGCATTTTCTGCCACAAGGGTTTGTAGGACTTCTTGGGACAATTTGGCACGAGCTGAGTCACTAGTTAGGGCAGCATTGAGGGAATCAATATTCCATGAGATAAGTTTCATAAAGTTACCTTTCATTCAGATTATAGATTTTATTATACCAAAAAAAGGTCTATTTCCCCAACGTATGGTTTGAAAAATCACTCTCTTTCGTTTATAATTAAGAATGATTTTATGAAAGGGAGTGAAAATAAATGAAATTTTACTCATATGACTATGTACTTAGCCAAATCAGTCAGCAAAATGGAATGATGATTGGCTTTGGAATTGTGCTCCTAGCTATCACAGGATTTTTTGCTTTTAAGGCCTATCGTGATAAAAAGGGGACTAAGTTTCGGGAATTGGTCATGATTTTGGCCTTGACCTTGGTGGCCATGCTTTTGGTGACAATCTCAAAATACCAGACCAATCAAGCCTCTAACAATCAATTTCAAACTTCACTTCATTTCATAGAGGTTGTTTCCAAAGACTTGGGAGTGGATAAATCAGAAGTTTACGTAAATACTTCAGCTGCCACTGATGGAGCGCTTGTCAAGGTAGGTTCAAATGTCTATCGTGCTATGAACGGGAGCCAACCAGACAAGTATCTTTTAGAGAAATTAGAATTGCATCAAACAGACGCTATTGAATTGGTGGAGGTAAACAAATGACACTCAATTATATGGAAATTTTAATCAAACTGGCCTTGGGTCTTTTCTCGCTTGTTTTTGTTATTAATGTGACAGGAAAGGGGAATCTAGCACCTAACTCTGCTACAGACCAAATTCAGAACTATGTTCTTGGTGGTATCATCGGAGGGGTGATTTACAATAGTTCAATCAGTATTCTGCAATATGCAGTGATTTTGATGATGTGGACGATTTTGGTTTTGACCCTCAAATGGCTTAATAACAATGTTCGTTTTGTCAAACGCTTGATTGATGGAAAACCAACTCTCCTCATCAAAAATGGGCAGATTGACCCAGAAGCCTGTCGTTCAGTTGGATTGTCTGCAGCGGATGTGGCCCTCAAACTTCGTAGCCAAGGGATTTTCCAGATGAAGCAAGTTAAACGAGCTGTGCAAGAGCAAAATGGCCAACTCATCGTGGTCCAAATGGGGGGATGAAAATCCTAAGTATCCAGTTGTGACTGACGGTGTGATTCAAGTTGATGTTTTGGAATCGATTGGTCGTAGCGAAGAGTGGCTGCTTGATAATCTTAGCAAGCAAGGACATGACAATGTAGCCAACATCTTTATCGCTGAGTATGACAAGGGTGCTGTTACAGTCGTAACCTATGAATAAGAAAAGCCTGGGGTCTTGTACTCTTCGAAAATCAAATTCAAACTGCGTCAACGTCGCCTTGCCGTACTCGAGTACAGCCTGCGGCTAGTTTCCTAGTTTGCTCTTTGATTTTCATTGAGTATTGGCCTCAGGTTTTCATTTGCAATCAGAAAGGGATTTTATGTCCATTATTCAAAAACTTTGGTGGTTTTTCAAGTTAGAAAAACGCCGTTATTTAGTGGGGATTGTGGCTTTGGTCTTGGTTTCCGTACTCAATCTTATTCCCCCCATGGTCATGGGGCGGGTCATTGATGCCATCACATCGGGACAATTAACCCAGCAGGACCTCCTTCTTGACCTATTTTATTTGCTTCTTGCAGCCTTTGGGATGTACTATCTGCGCTATGTTTGGCGTATGTATATCCTTGGAACTTCCTACCGTCTGGGGCAGATTATGCGGTCTCGCTTGTTTGAGCATTTCACAAAAATGTCTCCAGCTTTTTATCAGACTTATCGAACGGGAGACCTGATGGCACACGCAACCAATGATATTAATGGCCTAACGCGTCTGGCAGGGGGCGGGGTTATGTCAGCGGTGGATGCCTCAATCACAGCTTTAGTGACCTTGTTGACCATGATCTTTAGCATTTCATGGCAGATGACCCTAGTTGCCATTTTACCCTTACCTTTCATGGCTTATGCGACTAGTCGTCTAGGGAGAAAGACCCATAAGGCCTTTGGTGAATCGCAGGCTGCCTTTTCTGAACTCAATAACAAGGTGCAGGAGTCCGTATCAGGTATTAAAGTGACCAAGTCTTTTGGGTATCAGGCGGACGAGTTGAAATCCTTTCAGACAGTCAATGAATTGACCTTCCAAAAGAATCTCCAAACCATGAAATACGATAGTCTCTTTGACCCCATGGTTCTTTTATTTGTTGGTTCCTCCTATGTTTTAACGCTCTTGGTCGGCTCCTTGATGGTTCAGAAAGGGCAAATCACAGTTGGAAATCTGGTCACTTTTATCAGTTATTTGGATATGTTGGTCTGGCCTCTTATGGCCATTGGTTTCCTCTTTAATATTACTCAGCGAGGGAAGGTTTCTTACCAACGGATTGAGGATCTTTTGTCTCAGGAATCACCTGTACAAGACCCTGAGTTTCCTTTAGATGGCATTGAAAACGGGCGCTTGCAGTACGATATTGATAGCTTTGCCTTTGAAAATGAGGAAACATTGACGGATATTCACTTTAGTTTGGGAAAAGGGCAAACCCTAGGCTTGGTTGGTCAGACAGGCTCTGGAAAAACGTCCTTGATCAAGCTTCTCTTGCGTGAGTACGATGTGGATAAGGGAACCATTTACCTAAACGGTCATGATATTCGCGATTATCGTTTGACAGACCTTCGCAGTCTCATGGGCTACGTCCCTCAGGACCAGTTCCTCTTTGCGACTTCAATCTTAGACAATATACGCTTTGGGAATCCTGATTTACCACTTTCAGCGGTTGAGGAAGCGACTAAGCTAGCCCAAGTTTACCAAGACATTGTAGACATGCTCAGGGATTTGATACGTTGATTGGTGAAAAAGGAGTCAGTCTTTCTGGTGGTCAAAAGCAGCGTCTGGCCATGAGTCGAGCTATGATTTTAGACCCTGATATCTTGATTTTGGATGATTCTTTGTCAGCCGTGGACGCCAAGACAGAGTATGCGATTATCGACAACCTCAAGGAGACGCGAAAGGACAAGACAACCATTATTACAGCCCATCGCCTGAGTGCAGTTGTCCATGCAGATTTGATTTTAGTCCTGCAAAATGGTCAAATTATCGAACGAGGCAGGCACGAAGACTTGCTATCTTTGGATGGCTGGTATGCCCAAACCTACCAGTCTCAGCAGCTGGAAATGAAGGGAGAAGAAGATGCAGAATAAGAAAGAACAATGGGCTGTATTGAAGCGCTTGATATCCTATCTCAAGCCTTACGGCCTCCTAACCTTTTTGGCACTCAGTTTTCTACTAGCAACTACGGTCATTAAAAGTGTCATTCCCCTTGTAGCTTCCCACTTTATAGACCAGTATCTCAGCAATCTCAACCAACTCGCTGTGACCGTTTTGCTGGCCTACTATGGCCTTTATATCCTACAAACTCTGGTCCAGTATGTCGGTAATCTTCTCTTTGCGCGCGTGTCCTACAGTATTGTTAGGGATATTCGTCGGGATGCCTTTGCCAATATGGAGAAGCTGGGCATGTCTTACTTTGACAAGACACCAGCAGGCTCCATCGTCTCTCGTTTGACCAATGATACTGAGACCATCAGCGATATGTTTTCAGGGATTTTATCTAGCTTTATCTCAGCAGTTTTCATCTTTCTGACAACTCTTTATACCATGTTGGTGTTGGATTTTCGTTTGACAGCATTAGTCTTGCTCTTTCTCCCCTTGATCTTCCTTTTGGTCAATCTCTATCGGAAAAAATCAGTGAAAATCATTGAGAAAACTAGAAGTCTCTTGTCAGATATCAATAGCAAGCTGGCAGAGAACATCGAGGGAATCAGAATAATCCAGGCCTTTAATCAAGAGAAGCGCCTACAGTCAGAGTTTGATGAAATCAACCAAGAACACTTGGTCTATGCCAACCGTTCTGTAGCCTTGGATGCTCTCTTTTTACGTCCTGCCATGAGTTTACTGAAACTTCTAGGCTATGCTGTCTTGATGGCCTATTTTGGCTACCGTGGGCTTTATCTGGGAATAACGGCAGGAACCATGTATGCCTTTATCCAGTATATCAATCGTCTCTTTGATCCCCTGATTGAAGTAACGCAAAACTTTTCAACCCTTCAAACGTCCATGGTTTCTGCAGGTCGTGTCTTTGCCCTAATAGACGAGAGGACTTATGAGCCGCTTCAAGAAGATGGCCAGGCTGTGGTAAAAGAAGGCAATATTCGTTTTGAACATGTGTGCTTTTCATATGATGGGAAACATCCGATTCTGGATGATATTTCCTTCTCCGTTAACAAGGGTGAAACCATTGCCTTTGTGGGTCATACAGGTTCAGGGAAATCGTCTATTATCAATGTCCTCATGCGCTTTTATGAATTTCAATCAGGGAGAGTTCTCTTGGATGATGTGAATATCCGGGACTACAGTCAGGAAGAGCTGAGAAAAAACATCGGTTTAGTCTTGCAGGAACCCTTCCTCTATCATGGAACCATTAAGTCCAATATCGCCATGTACCAAGATATCAGTGATGAGCAGGTCCAGGCTGCAGCAGCCTTCGTGGATGCAGATTCCTTTATTCAAGAACTTCCTCAGGGTTACGCTTCTCCTGTTTCTGAGCGTGGTTCGAGCTTCTCTACTGGGCAGCGCCAGCTTCTAGCCTTTGCTAGAACAGTCGCCAGTCAGCCTAAAATTCTGATTTTGGATGAAGCGACTGCCAATATTGACTCTGAAACAGAAAGCTTGGTTCAAGCTTCTCTGGCGAAGATGAGACGGGGTCGAACAACCATTGCCATCGCCCATCGTCTTTCTACCATCCAAGACGCCAACTGTATCTATGTTTTGGACAAGGGGCGCATTATCGAGAGTGGAACCCATGAGGAACTCTTGGATCTGGGAGGAGCCTATCACAAGATGTATAGTTTGCAGGCGGGTGCCATGTCTTAATACTCTTTGAAAATCTATTCAAGCCAGGTCAGCTTTATTTGCAACCTAAAGATGTACTTTGATTTTCATTGAGTGTAAGAAGGAAATCCTTCAAATTACAGATTTCTTTCACTGCCTTTTCCATTTTGTGGTATAATGAAAAATGTTGACAAATAGTATAATAAAAACAAAGGAGAAACAGCATGCTGAAATGGGAAGACTTGCCCGTGGAAATGAAATCAAGCGAGGTTGAGTCTTACTACCAGCTTGTCTCTAAAAGGAAGGGTTCGCTGATTTTCAAGCGTTGTTTGGACTGGGTTCTGGCCTTGGTCTTGCTAATTTTGACTTCCCCAGTCTTTCTCATCTTGAGCATTTGGATCAAGTTGGATAGCAAGGGGCCAGTGATTTACAAGCAAGAGCGCGTGACCCAGTATAACCGTCGGTTCAAGATTTGGAAGTTCCGTACCATGGTAACGGATGCGGACAAAAAAGGAAGTCTGGTAACTTCTGCTAACGATAGCCGCATTACCAAGGTTGGCAATTTCATCCGCCGTGTCCGTTTGGACGAACTGCCTCAGTTGGTCAATGTTCTTAAAGGTGAGATGTCCTTTGTCGGTACACGACCTGAAGTGCCACGTTACACAGAGCAGTATAGTTCTGAAATGATGGCGACCTTGCTCTTGCCAGCAGGAATTACCTCTCCAGCCAGCATCAACTACAAGGATGAGGATACTATCATCAGTCAAATGACGGAGAAAGGTCTGTCAGTTGACCAAGCCTATGTGGAGCATGTCCTCCCTGAAAAGATGCGCTATAACCTCACCTATCTCCGAGAGTTTAGTTTCCTTGGAGACATCAAAATCATGTTTCAAACCGTGTTTGAAGTGCTAAAATAAAGTAGTCATGAGAAAATGAGTACAGATAAAAGGAGCAAATTAATGCCAAATTACAATATTCCATTTTCACCACCCGATATTACGGAAGCAGAGATTGCTGAAGTAGCGGATACCCTGCGTTCTGGTTGGATTACAACTGGTCCTAAGACAAAAGAATTGGAGCGTCGCTTGTCTCAATACACACAGACGCCCAAGACTGTCTGTCTTAACTCTGCGACTGCCGCTCTGGAGTTGATTTTACGCGTTTTGGAAGTGGGACCTGGTGATGAAGTCATCGTTCCAGCCATGACCTATACAGCTTCATGTAGTGTCATCACTCACGTGGGAGCAACTCCAGTCATGGTGGATATCCAAGCAGATACGTTTGAGATGGACTATGACCTGCTGGAGCAAGCCATCACTGAAAATACCAAGGTAATCATTCCAGTAGAACTTGCAGGGATTGTTTGTGACTACGACCGTTTGTTCCAAGTAGTGGAGAAGAAACGTGACCTCTTTACTGCTTCAAGCAAGTGGCAAAAAGCCTTTAACCGTATCGTGATTGTTTCTGATAGTGCCCATGCTTTGGGATCTACTTATAAAGGACAGCCAGCTGGTTCTATCGCTGACTTTTACTTCCTTCTCATTCCATGCGGTTAAGAATTTTACAACTGCTGAGGGAGGAAGTGCTACTTGGAAATCCAATCCAGCGATTGATGACGAAGAGATGTACAAGGAATTCCAAATCCTTTCTCTTCATGGTCAAACTAAGGATGCTCTTGCTAAGATGCAACTAGGCTCATGGGAATACGATATCGTGACACCAGCCTACAAGTGCAACATGACCGATATCATGGCATCGCTTGGTTTGGTACAATTGGACCGCTATCCAAGTTTATTGCAACGTCGTAAGGACATTGTAGACCGCTATGATCGTGGTTTTGTAGGTTCTCGCATCCATCCTTTGGCACACAAGACTGAAACTGTCGAATCTTCACGTCACCTCTACATTACCCATGTAGAAGGAGCAAGCTTAGAAGAACGCAATCTTATCATCCAAGAATTGGCCAAAGCAGGAATTGCAAGTAACGTACACTACAAACCGCTTCCGCTCTTGACAGCCTATAAGAATCTTGGTTTTGATATGGCGAACTATCCTAAGGCCTATGCCTTCTTTGAAAATGAAATTACCCTTCCTCTTCACACTAAATTAAGTGATGAAGAAGTGGACTATATCATTGAGACTTTCAAAACAGTTTCTGAAAAAGTGCTAACTTTATCAAAAAAATTGAAAAAAAGTCTTGACAAAGAAAAAACAAAGTATTAAAATAAGTTCAATAAATCAGAAAAGTAACTATTTTTGATCTTCAGGGAGCCTGTGGTGATTGTGAACAGGTGGTTGGAAGTAGGGAAAGTGGGCTGATTTTAAAAATGAATTTGAAACAATGAAAATTCGGTGCGCACACCTTACAGTGCAACTTGTTGTTAGACAAGGCAGAGATGTAAAGGGGAATAGTCTTTATACCGAGGTGGCACCGACGTTGTCAACGCCCCCTCACGCAGGTAATTTTCGTGTGGGTCATCCGTCATTTTTGTTTATCTTTTATTACGTTAGTCGCTTTTGATGAACTTATACTCAATGAAAATCAAAAGAGCAAAACTAGGAAACCAGTCGCAGGCTGTACTTGAGTACGGCAAGGCGACGTTGACGTGGTTTGAATTTGATTTCGAAGAGTATTGAGTTCTATCTGCGCCCTGCCTACTACTAAAAGCAAACAAAAGTCGAATAAATACACAAGAAAGAGGAAATTTTATATTAACTCAGCGATTAGTTTTGGACAATTTGCGGTAGTGTTTTGTACGGGTAGCCGATTCAGGCTTTGTTGGATGAGTTGGCAGTGACATTTGACAAGTGCACAAAGGATGGATCCAGTCGTGGCAGATTTCGCCATTATCGAGAGGACTATTCAGGTACTGCGAAACACCGCTCTATTTTAGCAGAGTTTTGACAGAGTACCGAATTGGCGCTAAGATTTATCTCAAGCGTGAAGACAACTTAACCATCTGGGTTCTCTGGCTCAACAACAGCCAGACAAAATTCTTCTAGCCAAACGTATGGAGTAGCACGTGTTATCGTGAAACAGCGCCTGGTCAGCAACGTTGCATCTTGTACCGCAGCATGCCTAGGATTTGGCATGGTATGTCAGATGTCATGGGGGCAGAGGATGTAGAGCGTCAACGCCTGTAAATGTTTTCCGTGTGAGAGATGATGAGCAACCGTTCACGCAGCTGAAACAGACTCGAACCTCTTAAGGATGCAGTCGTTATGTGCGAGAGCCTTGGATGGATGAACACTCGATGCTCTTTTATGTCTGGGATCTGCTGTAGCTACCCTTATCCTACTATTGTTCATGAGAGTTCCAGAAAGTCATCAGTAGAAGAAGTCTCGCCGCTTCAAAAGTCTTAGAAAAAGAAGATGCTTCCAAGTTTGCAGACTACGTTATTGCTCATGTGGGTGGTGGTTCCAATGCCATCGGTGCTTTTCACAGTATGTGGCTGATGAAGAAGTCAAAGTGTGGTTGGGGTTGAAGTCGCTGGTCACGGACTTGATACGAGACAAGCACCAGCGCTGCACGCAATAAGGTAGGTATCGTGGAATTCGTCGACGGCATGAGGGCTTATGCGGTCTTTTAAGGAAGAGACGGAGAGCTAGCTCCAGCTACTCTATCTCAGCTGAGTTTGGACGTCCCATATGCGTTGCGTACCAGAACACGCTTGCAGCATACTTCAAAGACTCAGGTCGCGTGGGATGTCGTCGTGCGACAGATGAAGAAGCTGTTCAAGCCCTGCTTTCCTTCCTCAGTAAAGACGGAAGGAATTGTCCCAGCGTGATTGAAAGTTCGCACGCTATTGCAGAAAGCGAGCTCAAACGTGCACCGAAAACCAAGAAGAATTGACATTATCATCGTCAATGTCTCTGGTCGTGGAGACAAGGACGTAGGCACCTGATGCCGTTTACCTAGAAGATAAAATATAAAGATGGAAAAGTACAAGTTCTCTCGCCCGCTGCTGCGTGCTGACTGAAAACAAGCAGAAAGCTTGCGAGTTGGGTCCATTTACGACGAGATTTGCAGAGAAACATGTACTCTCCAAGGGAGTGCCCTTTATCCTTTGGCCTATTTGGGAGGCTCTGAGACAGGAATGAGAGTAGGAGAAACTCTATAATTGAGGCGCGCAATCATGACTGTCCTCTCACCAGTGATCATTTTGCGTGATCTTTGCTAGTGTCTATTATGGGTTCAGCTGTTTAGTTTTAGATTGCTGTTCATTATTAAATAGATTGCTACAAAAAATTTGCGAACGAAGTGAGCTTTTTAAAAGATATTTCCGCCATAGTGGTGTCCTATAGAAGCAAATATGACTTTGAGGACGAATTTGAGACCTGATGCTCAAAGGTAGATGAAATTTGTACGAAAGTTGCTCCCGTCCGCACTATTTAAGGAAATAGAAAGATATTAGGAACTGAGAAAAAGTGAAATGAACAAACTGATTCATGGAGATGTCTTATCGCAATCTTGGCTTATATGCGCTTAAAGAGGCAACACAAGGTCATCTTAGAGGAGGAGTCTGAGAGACAAGGAAACAGCTCGTCTATCTTAGCTTATAATCCAGTTTTGAGATTAAGTTTGAAAATGGAGTCCCCATCAAGTAATTAAGTGATTGATTGTGATCTGGACTTCCTTTATGAAGTGACTCATAAGAGCCAGCACTCACGAGACCCACCTTTTGGTGGTGCAGAGCCATTGGTTTGTTGTGCGATATGATTTTCGCTATGAAGAAGTGGTCAAATCTCTGGAGGATGCATTTGGAAACCGCCAGACATGCATTTCTTCTTCGTCTATGAGAGAGTTACAACAATCTGTCCTTTGGACCACAGAGGCATATCCACGTCGTGAGGGATGCTCTTTACAGCTGAGCGTAGTCAGAAGACTTGGAGCTTTTGAATCAAGTGCTTGAGGATGCGCTATCCTACGTCCCAAATGAATTTGAAGACTCTGTTATCGCTTTGGACTGCATCGCATCGCACTCCTCCAGTTTGAAGGAAATGGTGGAAAAGAGTCACTCGCGACGAGTTACGTAATGGTGATATGTTCCAATGTAGTGCTCAGCCAGCGTTTTCAGCAGAGAGGTTACTGGAAATCCATTTTGGCTTCGGCAGAAATCTCGCGTGACCAATCCATCCAATTACCTCTATTTCTACGACTTTGATTATCAAACTCATCGGTGCAAGTCCAGAAAGTTTGGTTTCTGTCCAAAAATGGCATCGTGACAACTAATCCGATCGCACGATGACCGAGAGCGCTGCGGATGAAGACAGATGTGCGATCTGGCGATCAGGGCCACTTTTCGGATGAGTAGGAAACAGCAGAGCATCGGACGTTAGTAGGCTTGGGACAGTTGATACGCATATTGTGCATCTCTGAAACAGTCAGTGTCCAAAGTCACCGCATATGGAAGCGGGAGCTCTTCCGTTGTGCCCGCCACTGAATCAGCGTGGTCATAGGGCGTTTGCTTCCAGAACCCACTGCCATGGATGCCTTGCAAAGCAACGCACTCCTGCTGGAACCGTTTCTGGGCACCAGATTCGAGCTGATGATGACACATCGCTGAACTGAAACAGAAAAACGCGTATACGCAGGAGCACTCGGCCACTTGATGCTGCGACGGGTGATATGGTTGCCATTGCCATCGAACTATGATTCTCACCAAGCGACCTATGTACGGAGAGGCTGCGAGGATCGTCTCTGTGACTCTATCGTCAAAACGAATACCAAGGAAACCGTACACAAAGCAAAATCTAATGACTAGTTGGAGACTAAGACCATGATTTTATTGATTGACAACTATGATTCTTTTACCTATAACTTAGTACAATACATTGGGAATTTTTGCAAGTTCAGGTCTTGAAATGATGATCCCAAACGCATGAAGAAGCTGGAAAAGCTAGATGGTCTGGTCTTTTTCTCCTGGTCCCGGTTGGTAAGTTGATGCTGGAAAAGATGGAAGACATGATTCGTGATTTTGCAGGCGAGAAGCCGATTCTTGGGGATTTGTTTTCGAGTATCAAGCTCATCGCGAAAGTCTTTGGTGGTAAGTTAGGTTTGGCTCCAAAAGTCATGCATGGGAAACAGAGCAATATCAGCTTTGAAGCGCCATCTGTTTTGTATCAAGGTATCGAGGATGGCCGTGCGGTCATGCGTTACCACAGTATTTTAATTGAAGAAATGCCAGAAGACTTTGAAGTGACAGCTCGTTCGACTGATGACCAAGCCATTATGGGAATTCAACACAAAAGCACTTCCAATTTATGGCTCCAGTACCATCCAGAAATATCGGAACGCCAGATGGCTTGTCTTCTATTCGAATTTTTATCGAGAAAGTTGTAAAGTGAGGAAACTAGGATGAAAGAGGTTATTGAAAAACTAGCAAAATTTGAAAATTTATCAGGTGTGGAAATGACGGATGTCATTGAGCGTATCGTAACTGGGCGTGTAACGGAAGCGCAGATTGCTTCTCTCCTTTTGGCTCTTAAGATGAAGGAGGAAACACCTGAAGAACGCACAGCCATTGCTCAAGTCATGAGAGGGCATGCCCAACACATTCCAACTGAGATTCATGATGCCATGGATAACTGTGTGGTACAGGTGGGACAAGTCTTTTCCAGCTTTAACATGTTTCTACGACTGCGGCCTTTGTGCGGCTGGTGGCGGGTGCATGGTAAGGACATGGTAACCGCTCGATTTCTTCTAAATCTGGTTCCGCAGATGTCTCAAGCCTTGGGTATCAACCTAGACCTCAAACCAGCTGAACTAGGTAAGGTCTTTGATAAAACTGGAATCGTCTTTCTCTTTGCTAAAAATATGCACCCAGCTATGAAATACATCATGCCAGCTCGTTTGGAAGTGGGAATTCCAACGATTATGAACTTGACTGGTCCCCTGATTCACCCAATGGCTTTGGAAACACAGCTTCTTGGAATTAGTCGTCCAGAACTTCTAGAAAGTACAGCTCAGGTTTTGAAAAATATGGGTCGCAAACGTGCCATCGTGGTTGCTGGACCAGAAGAGCTGGATGAAGCTGGTTTGAATGGAACAACCACGATTGCTCTTCTTGAAAATGGCGAAATCACCTTGTCAAGCTTTACTCCAGAGGATTTGGGAATGGAAGGCTACGCTATCGACGATATTCGTGGAGGCAATGCTCAGGAAAATGCAGAAATTTTGCTCAGCGTTCTTAAAACGAACCAAGTCCATTCTTGGAAACGACAGTTTTAAATGCTGGTCTTGGTTTCTATGCTAATGGTAAGGTAGATAATATCAAGGATGGAGTTGCCTTAGCTCGTCAAGTGATTGCTAGTGGCAAGGCTCTTGAAAAACTCAGACTGTTACAGGAGTACCAAAAATGAGTCAGGAATTTTTAGCACGAATTTTGGAGCAGAAGGCGCGTGAGGTCTGAGCAGATGGGCTGAATCAGCCCTGCGAACCTATCCTTGGCAGGACTATCGAAGAATCATCAGGACCGCTTGCAGGTAGTCTCTGAAGTCAAGAAAGCTAGCCCTAGTCTGGGAGATATCAATCTAGATGTGGATATTGTGCAACAGGCCCAGACTTATGAAGAAAATGGAGCAGTGATGATTTCTGTTCTGACAGATGAAGTTTTCTTTAAAGGACATTTGGATTATCTACGGGAGATTTCCAGTCAGGTAAACATTCCGACGCTTAACAAGGACTTTATTATCGATGAAAAGCAAATCATCCGTGCTCGCAATGCACGGTGCGACAGTCATCTTGCGCTCATTGTGAGCCTTGTCCGAAGAACTGTCTTAAGGAACTTTGTGACTACGCGACAGAGCTTGGTCTGGAAGTCTTGGTGGAAACTCACAATCTAGCTGAACTAGAAGTGGCTCATAGACTTGGTGCCCAGATTATCGGGGTCAACAACCGCAACTTGACTACCTTTGAAGTTGACTTGCAGACCAGTGTAGATTTAGCCCCTTACTTTGAGGAAGGTCGCTATTACATTTCTGAATCTGCTATTTTCACAGGGCAGGATGCGGAACGAGTAGCACCACTATTTTAACGGAATATTAGTAGGAACAGCTCTCATGCAGGCAGAGGATGTGGCTCAAAGAATCAAGGAGTTGCAGATTGACAAAGGTTAAGATTTGTGGACTATCGACCAAAGAAGCGGTGGAAACAGCCGTTTCAGCAGGAGCCGACTACATCGGTTTTGTCTTCGCACCTAGTAAAAGACAGGTGACCTTGGATCAGGCTGCTGAGCTGGCAAAGCTTATTCCTGCAGATGTCAAAAAGGTGGGTGTAGTTGTTTCACCAAGTCGGGCAGAACTGCTAGAAGTCATTGAAAAAGTTGGCTTGGACTTGGTTCAAGTTCACGGTCAGGTGGCGGATGATTTGTTTGAGAATTTGCCTTGTGACAGTATTCAGACTGTGCAGGTGGATGGAGAGGGACATGTACCCAATTCTCAGGCAGACTATCTACTCTTTGATGCCCCTGTGGCAGGAAGTGGCCAGCCCTTTGATTGGGGGCAACTGGATACGACAGGACTAGCACTAGCCCTTCTTTATAGCAGGTGGGCTTAATGAAGACAATGTAGTAAAAAGCAATTCAACACTTTACTCCCTATGCAGTAGATGTATCGAGCGGGATGGAGACAGATGGACAAAAGATCATGAAAAAGATTAGAAGATTTATAGAGGGTAAAGGCATGGCATATCAGGAACCAAATAAAGATGGATTTTACGGAAAAATTCGTGGACGTTTCGTCCCAGAAACATTGATGACAGCAGTTTTGGGTTGGAGAAGAGTACTATCGTAGAGTCAGAGCAGACCCAAGTTTCCAAGAGGATTAAACCAACTTTTGCGTCAGTATGTGGGACGTGAAACTACCCTCTACTGCAAAAATCGCTGACATATTGGCGGAGCCAGATTTATCTCGACCCATGAAGACCTCCAACCGCGATACGACAGATTTCGGATGTCAACAGTGCCTAGGTTGTTTGCTTGTCACAAACACTGTGGGTCAGAAACATTATCGCTGAAACAGGTGCTGGTCAGCACGGTGTCGCTTAACTGCAACTCTGCGACCCTCTTTAACATGGGATAATACTCATCTGCATGCGGCGAGGAGCGATGCGCACACCAGCAGTCGGCAAACGTGTTCCGTATGGAGCTGCGCGAGGTTGAGCAGTGACAGACGGTTCGCGCGCGTGTCTCAAGGATGCGATCAATGCTGCACCCTTTCGTGCCTGGTCGCAGCTGAACATCGACGACACCACCGTCTCCTTGGCTCTGCCTTGTTTTCATCCACCCAGCAGCAAGAAAGCTGTTCGTGACTTTCCAAAGTGTCATCGGTCGAGAGTTAAAGCTAACAGCACCGTGACTTGACGAGGTAAAATACCAGGGTGTCCTCAGCAACTGTGTTTAATTGATTGGTTCCTGTAACGTCACCATTCTGCATCCATTTGTGAAAGCATGAGTCGAGTAGCTATGTATGGAGCTGAAGCTGTGAGGACTGGTCGATTCTGAGCATCACCGCGTGACTTTGACCTGTTGGGTCGTCCGGGTGTCCTTCACGGTTCCTCATGGATGTGCGCGATGCCCATGGTCACTCTTGAAGCCTTCTCTATCTCAGCAGGTTTGGACTATCCCATAGTATCGGTCCAGAAACACTCTACCGCTCTACGATATCAAACGCTGCCAGCTGTGTTCCTGTGACGCGAGGAAGCTTTGAAGGATTCCAGCCTGTCTCGTGTGGAAGGGATTATCAGCGTGCGCAAATCTAGCGCGACTATCGCAGTTTTGCGGTGAAACTGGCCAAAGAATCGAATCAGCAAATCCGCGGTGTCTCCGCTCATCCAGGTCGTGAGGACAAAGGGAGGGTTCAGAGTCCAAAGACCGCTTTTCGAAGCGAGATGCAAGACAAGAAGGGAGTAAAGCTCATGCCTAGAGACACTAACAGCACCGTGAACGCATATTAAAAGCAGCTGGAAAAGGAATTTGCGTTCCTTATGTCATGGCTGCCAAGACCACGAGAGGTTTGGATGGACTCGGAGAAACAATCAGCTAGAAAGATTTGGGGTGTCTCTGCACTGAAGTGCATTCCACTTTCAGACCCTAAGGTTGCAGATGGACCTGTTATCGAAGCAGCTGGCTTTGCGCAGCTTTAGCCCACGGGACCTCTGACCCAGGCTTTTGGTTGAAACCTTGAAAACCATTGAAACAGAGGTTCCACTGGTCATTATGACTTACTTCAACCCCTCTTTCAGTACGGTGTGAGAACTTTGTCAAAGATTTGGCAGATACAGCGGTTAGGGCTTGATTATTCCAGACCTTCTCATGAACATGCAACTTTTGTAGAACCATTTTTGGGCAGACACAGACATAGGCCTTGATTCCTCTAGTTAGTTTTGACGACAGGAATTGAGCGTCAGAAAGAGTTGATTGAAGGGGCAGTGAAGGTTTCGTCATGCGATTGCTATCACGAGAGTGACGGAAATCTGTATGTGCGCAGACTTGGATAAGCACTTGGCACAATTGCATCAAGTGGCTGACATCCCAGTCTTGACAGGTTTTGGTGTATCTAGTCGCTCGATGGAGAACGCTTCAATGTGGTGTCAGATGGGTGTTATCGTTGGTTCGAAGGTGTCAAAAGCTCTCCATCATAGAGTCGATTCAGGACTTTATCAGACAGCAGAAGCTTACCAAAAAATAATCACAAGCGACTGGTAAGAGGAGAGGCACAAAAGGAAGTCTTTCCTTTTCTGCAGGAGAAAGGCTAAATTCCCGTCGCAGGCAAACTGAATCAATGATCAAAATCCGTTACGCTAAAGACGATAGAACAAGAAGCTAAAAAGAAAATCCCTCTGCTCCCATGCGGATATCGATTAAAAATGAGCCAAAAATTCAAGAACAAGGAAAGCATCACGTGACCAGATTCCAGCTGAGGAAGCCATGAGGATTAGGTGAGTCATCCAGACCAGTATGGGATATTCCTGATAGTGAAATCGTAGATGCCCAAGGTCAAACCCTGCAGTGATTAGATGACTGACTCAAGGACAGTAATTCCCAAGACCTGAAGCCAGAAAGAGAGCCCTACGCCCTAGTTCCAAGAGGGCATACCAGACTGGATAGCAGAGCCTTGCAGTAGCGACAGCGAAAGTGATTAAAAACCTGTGAGAGAGTCGGAATCAAATCGCAGGGACGCGAAAGGAGTCTGACAGGAATCGCAGTGACTGGCTGGGCTGATATACTGGATTGTTTCTGGAAAACGGTCAAATGACCAAACCAAGAAAGGAAGCGAGAATGCTCCTGACAAGATAAAAATCAATCATACTTATCTATCTAAGAAAAATGGAGAAGTAGTATAATGAGAAAGATAAACAAGATAGTGAGGTCAAGAGATGACAATTCGTTTTGAAGAAAATGTGAGTCCAGAAAAATGCTCAAACGTATGCCAATGGTCTACTCCCTTGGCAAATCCTTTTCCAAGAACAATGGATGGGAACAATGATTCCTTTTTCCCTTGACAATTCAAGTCTTGCAAGATTTGAAGGAATCTTTTTCAATCTTTTGATGGATACGAGTTTGTGGCTTATCCAGAAAATCAGCTAAGGAAGACAGCACCCTTCATATTGGAGACTTTTATCAATCCCCAGAAACAGGGACAAGGCTTAGGTAGCCAAGGCTTTTAAGGAAATTTGTTGAGTTTTACCTTTGAAAATGTGAGATATAGATAGTATTTCTTAAATGTCTTCGATGCAAACAAAAGAGCCCAGAATCTTTTACCAAAAGAAGGATTTGAAAATCGTTCAAATGGTTTGCTACACCTGTACAAAATACATCATGAAAAGGGTAGATAGAAAGCAAAAAGTCTTGAGATCAATGTTGACTGCGTGATGATGAACCTGAATCAGTACCTCAAAAAGGGACTGTATATGAATGAACGTTACCAGTGTTTAAAAACTAAAGAATATCAGGCGCTTTTATCTTTCAAGGGTAGACAAATTTTCGCTAAACGTAAGATTGATATGAAATTTGTCTTTGGGCAGATAAAGGTTTGTTTGGGTTATAAGAGATGTCATCTGATAGGTAAGCGTCAAGTGGGAATTGACATGGGATTCGTACTCATAGTCAACAACCTGCTGAAATATAATAAGAGAAAGAGGCAAAATTAAAAAGCTAGAGTTCCGCAATTGGAAATCTCTAGCTTTTTGTTTTCTGAGAATCATCTTAACCCAGATTCTTTTGACTAATGTTACTAAAAAGATAAAGTAAGTTTTAGCCTTATTTATCGTCGCCACTCAACATGTTTTTAACACCTTCGATAGCGCCTTCTACAGCGTCTTTGGCATCTTCAGCAACTTCTTTTACTTTAGAAACAACTTTTTCTGCTGTTCCTTCTTTTTCTAATTTTTCATCACCGATGGCTTTTCCAACACCTTCTTTAACAGAACCTTTGGCTTGATTAAATTTTTCTTCTACTGACATGATTAATTCTCCTATAAATTAGATTATTTTACGCGTGAGTTTTCGTGAGATACTACACCAGTTGCTGCATTTTTAACGTTTTCGAAACCTTCACCAACTTTTTCTTGAACAGTAGATACACCGCTACCAAGACCAGATTTTACTTTTTCAAATTGTTCTGAAGCGAATTCTCCAGTTGATTCAGCAACATCAGATACGCGGTCTTGAAGGCTTACAGAGTCGGCTTCGTGTTGTTCTTTAGTTTTGATGTCGATAACGTTTACGTTTGCTTCAACAACTCTAAGTCAGTCATTTTAGCAACTTCTGAAGATACGATTTCTCTGATTTCATCATACAAAGTAGGAACATGGTACTCAACTACAACGTTAAGGTCAACAGCAACTTGTGTTTTTACCAACTTCAACGTTAACACCTCTTGTTACGTTATCAGAGTTGACAAGTTTTTCTTTAAGATTTGCGAGGAAAAGCACCGTCGATTTCCAAAAGACCTGAAACGTTTTCTAGTGAGAGACCAATAATTTCTTGGATAACTTTATCTTCGTAAGTAAGTTCTCCTTTGATTTCGTGAGATACAGCAGTAGTATCTTTCTTTTCTACGTTAGTGTTAGTGTTAGTAGTTAGTGTTTTTCGTTTGACATATGAAACTCCTCTTTAATTAAATTAGTAATTTTTATTTTTATTTATCTATATAGTCGATATATAATCCAGCTATATCTCTAATGCTCCTAAAATCAATACAAATATTGTTTTGAAGAAGCCAAGGGAGACAATCAAACAAGCGAGGAAATACGCCTAAGAGACCTACGATAAGTGGATATCGATATTGTTTAAAGCTCATTCCATTTTTCTTTACTTCACTTTTTACACGACTAGCAGTCTTTTTCTTTTTTGAGCTTTTAGGCTGTGGCTGATAGTCTTTACCAAGACGTCCATTTTCACCTGGACGCTCAATACCAAAGAATTGCTTTTAATCCATTAGCTATTTCATTTGAATTAGCTGGCATCTGTCGGCAATGTTGTCCGAAGGAAGAATTTTACCTTCTACATGAACGAAACATTTATTTTTTCGTAAATTTACATGAACAGTTGGGTTCTTGATCAATTCATGATCACTTACCAAACTTCTAACAAAACCTTCGATTGCCGAATTCTTTAATTTTAAGATATCGTTTTTAGTTTCAAGTTGGATTTCCAAGTGACGTTTAGGATAAAACATCACAACTAATATTGATAATAAAATTAAAGTTGATAGAACCACCTGTCCCCCAAAAGACATATCTAGCAAGATAGAATTCAACTACGGAGTTTTGTCTCCAGCTAAGTAGATGAATACCTAGATCACTAACTTGATGATAATCTATCAAAACAGGAAGGAAAATTGTCAAGATTAAAATACAGAAAATAATGAGACATATTTTCTTTGCTTTTGACATATACAATCCTTTCGATTTAATATTTAAACTATTTTTCCCGTCATTGATTTAAAAATAGTTTAGTAACTTTACCGCAAGAGAAGTTTACTTTCTCACCTGTAAAGAATGACAATACAGCAATCACAATCCCTGCACCTACAATAGATGGGAGTAAAGGCATTCCAGCTATTGATGGACCCCACTTACCAAGTAGGGCTTGTCCAACAGAGGCTCCAATTAAACCAGCAAATATGTTTGCAATGATTCCCATGGAACTACCTTTTTTTGTGATTTTACCTGCTAAGAGACCAATAAGACCTCCAGCAATAATTGACAACAATAACACCTACCCTCCTTTTCCGTTTAAATATCAAAAAATCAATTTCTTTGATTATTACCATTATATAATTTTTAATATTAAAAAATCAATTATTTTTGATTGTTACATTATATAATTTTTAATATATTATTATTTTTGATTGTTGCTATTATATAATTTTTCAAACTAAAAATATAACTTTTAGACTTGAATTTGCTTTTGTATTCACGCCCTCAATAGACGGTAAAAATAAGAAAAATTGTTTATATATTGCCTCCCTAGTGTTATTATATCGAAATAAAGGATCTTAGTAAAAAGTCGTTATAGCATGCTATAACTATTCTTTTGGTATAATTGCAAGAGGTGAAATCTGATAATTTATAAAGAGAGAAAGACATTCAGAGATTTATTATCTAAAAAAGTCATAGGCAATTAGAATTATTAGAATTATTATTTGAACATAAACGTTGGTTTCATCGTTCTGAACTAGCAGAGTTACTAAATTGTACAGAACTGCAGTCAAAGATGATCTATCCCATGTTAAATCTGCTTTTCCTGACTTGATTTTTCATTCTTCTACTAATGGTATACGCATTATTAATACCGATGATAGTGATATTGAAATGGTTTACCATCATTTCTTTAAGCATTCAACTCATTTTTCGATTTTAGAATACATCTTCTTTAATGAAGGTTGTCAAGCTGAGAGTATTTGTAAAGAATTTTTATATCAGTTCATCTTCGCTCTATCGTATTATTAGCCAAATCAATAAAGTGATTAAAAAGCAATTTCAATTTGAAATCAGTCTGACCCCTGTTCAAATCATTGGAAATGAGAGAGACATTCGTTACTTTTTTGCACAATATTTTTCAGAAAAATATTATTTCCTAGAATGGCCATTTGAAAATTTTTCATCAGAGCCCCTATCTCAATTGTTAGAATTGGTTTATAAGGAAACAAGCTTTCCAATGAATTTGTCAACGCATAGAATGCTAAAGTTGCTCCTAGTTACGAACCTATATAGAATAAAGTTTGGTCATTTCATGGAAGTAGATAAAGACTCTTTTAACGATCAAAGTTTGGATTTTTTAATGCAGGCAGAAGGAATAGAAGGTGTTGCTAAGAATTTTGAATTAGAATACAATATCTCTTTAGATGAAGAAGTTGTTTGCCAATTATTTGTGTCTTACTTTCAAAAAATGTTTTTCATAGATGAAAGTCTCTTTATGAAATGCGTAAAAAAGGATAGCTATGTTGAAAAATCTTACCATCTATTGAGTGATTTTATTGATCAGATTTCAGTCAAGTATCAGATTGAGATTGAGAATAAGGATAATCTGATTTGGCATCTACATAATACGGCACATCTGCATCGTCAGGAATTATCTACAGAGTTTATCCTGTTTGATCAAAAAGGCAATACAATCAAGAACTTTCAAAATATTTTTCCTCGATTTGTTTCAGATGTAAAAAAAGAGCTTTCTCATTATTTAGAGACTCTTGAGGTTTGTTCTAGTTCAATGATGGTAAATCATCTATCTTATACCTTCATCACTCATACCAAAACATTTGGTGCTTAATTTACTACTAAAAATCAGCCAGTTTTCTGAAGGTTCTCAGGGTTATGTAATTTTTGGTCAGTATCATGCAAAAATCCGTTGCAGAGACACTTTCTTATTATTGCAAAGAACGTAATTTTTGAACTGGAAGCTGGAGTGAATTAGAGTTATCACTTGAGTCCCTAAAAAGATTCTACGATATCATTATTTTCAATTTTATTATTCCTCCTATTGAAAATAAGAGACTGATCTATTCCGTAATGTCAATACAGTCGCTCTCATCTCTTTGCTTAACGCAATGATGTTTATTCGATTAGATTAGTGAGGATAGAAGACTCCATCCATCTCTAGGTAGATTTCTATAGATAGGTGGAGTCTTTTTGAATATTAAAAAGCTTCATATGATTTAGTCACTGAGAATTGAAAAATATCTCATTATAGTCGAGTCATAATAAAGTTAAGATATTGTGGACTTATTTTGAAACAACTCAATTTTATTATTGCAGTAAGTGATTAAATCTCGAGCTTTTTCAAATGTATATCCTTTTTCAGATACAGATTTTACTTTCTTCTCATCAAAGTAGTAGCCAGTCAAACCAGTGATTTCTTTTGATAATGTAAGATAGTAGCCTGTTTCGATTCCCTCGTCTAGATTTTTGGAAAATGACTTCATCAAGCGTCCGAAGAGAGACTTTTTCGTCTTTCCATCACTGGAATCATTCCCTAAGTTTGTTGAAATCAAGCCAGGATGGTAAGAATTGACGGTGATGCTTGAACCACTTAAAAAGAAGTCTCTGGCTAGATAGCGTGTCATCCAAATAGTGTAAAGTTTGGAATTATTATAGGCCAATCCGGGATTATAGTTGTTCTCAAATCCAAAGTCTAAATCCTTGACCTTGGCAAAATGATGCATATAGGAAGAAGTATTAATGACACAGCCGTCATCCGCTTTTTCTAACAAGGGACTTAGCTCAGCTGTTAAAATATAAGGAATCAGAACAGATAACATAAAGGTCAACTCGACATTTTCAGCACTCGCTTTTCGTTCTTTTCCTGCATACAGTCCTGCATTATTAACCAAGACATCTATACTTTGAAAGTCTCGCTTGATTTCCTCTACAAATCGATAAACATCATCTAATTTTGAAAACTCTGCAAGGTAGCTAGAAACTCTGCCTCTCAAGGAAACGGCCCTAACCTCTTGAAGCGCCAGATCAAGTTTTTGAGGATTTTCGACCATGGAGGATGACATGATGCCCCTTCACTGGCAAATTTCTTTGCCAAATGTTTACCGATACCGTCAGTAGCACCTGTAATCAGAATCGTTTTGACCATATTAATTCTCTAAGAAAGCCAGTAGTTCTGTTGAAAATTCGTCTGCATATTGGAAGATTGAACCGTGGCCAGCATTTAGATAGATAATCAGCTTACTATTTTCGATTTTTGCATGAATATCGTAAGAATTTTCCGTTGGAACCTGCATATCCTTATCCCCGTTGACGATTAAGGTTGGTTGAGTGATAAATTTTAGGTCATCTTGAGAATCTTTCCCCCACCGTTTAATAGCTTTGAGTTGAGTTAGGAATCCTGATAGGTTCATATCTTTATCCGCAAATTCCTTGGTTCGCATTCCCATTCGTCCGAGAACTTTCAAGGCTTCGATTTTTCCTTGTTCATCATGGTTATAGAAGATATAGCGTTTAGGATCGATGCGCTCGAGTACCGCTTTAAACATATAGTTAAAGGTTTTCCCTGTGACCTTATCGATCTCTTTTCCACCTCGAGGTCCTGTTCCTGCCAAGATTAAACGATTGACTAGAGTAGGATTTATTCGGATGATTTCTTGGGCAATCATACCTCCCATAGAAAGGCCAAGAAGATTGATTTTATCGTATCCAAGCGCTTTTACAAAGTCAATTGTCTGCTTAGCCATTCCAGGAATCGTGGGAGCAACTTTGCCCTGACTAGCTCCAACACCAGGAAGATCGACTACAATGACATGGTGCTTTTTAGCAATCAAGTCTAAGAGTTTAGGATCCCAGTTATCGAGATTTGCTGCTAAATGAACCAGCATCAGAAGAGGTAGTTTTGATTTGCTTTTACTAAGTTCGCGATAAGCAATTTGATTTCCTTGGACAGTGATGTATTGATTTTTAGTTGTAAGATATGACATTGTGTTTTCCTTTTTATTTCTTAAAGCTGAGGACTGTTTTTCCACGTGAGCGACCATTAGCGACCTTGTCTAAGGCGCTATTCACTTCTTCAAATGGATAAACTGTATCGATAGAGGGTTTGATTTCTAATTTACTAAAGAGGTCAGCTACCTCTTGTAATTGAGCGCCATTGCTTTCTACAAAGATAAAATGGTAGCGGACACCATATTTTTCCGCCATCTTATCGAATTTGCGACCTGCTAAGCCAAGAATCATCTGTTTCCATTTTGGTAGATTCATGCGTTTGGCAAAGGCACCGTTTGACATGGCACGAAGTGAAACAAGATGACCACCTTTTTTCATGATAGACATTTGTTTTTCAGTTTCAGCTCCACCGAGAGTATCGAGGACATAATCAACCTCGCTAACCGTTTTTGTATAATCCTCTGTTTTGTAATCGATAAATCTATCTGCTCCTAGTTTCAACACACGCTTAGCACTATCTCCAGAACCGTTGGTAATGACCTTCAAACCTTTGGCCTTGGCAATCGGAATGGCCATACCACCGACACCACCAGTCCCACCAGAAATAAAGATCGTTTTCCCAGCTTGAGCGCCCATGAGGTTAAGAGCCTGCATGATAGTCAAGGCAGTAAGAGGAACAGCAGCAGCTTCCTCGTCTGATAGATAGTCTGGAACCTTGGCTAAGGCTTGGCTATCGACAGCTACGTATTCTGCAAAGGCGCCGACATGATCAAGTGGCAGACGGCCAAATACACGATCTCCGACCTGAAAGTTGTCAACTTGCTTGCCAATGCTTTCAACGATTCCAACCACTTCGTTACCTGCAGTTTGAGGAAGTTTGTAAGGGACGATTATCTTGATTTCTCCTCGGGAAATCATGTTATCGAGAGGATTAACCCCAGCTGCGGTGACTTTGATTAAAACTTCTTTGTCTGTAATACTTGGTTTAGCGATTTCTGTGATGTTCAGTGTGATATTCTTTTTGTTATAAGTAGTGTGTTGTGCGGCTTTCATTGTCTTCTCTTTTCTTTTTTAATGCGACTAAGCATACTTGTATCTAATACAAGTATATGTTGTTTCAGGTAAAAACTGACTTGCTATCAAATCAGTTTCGGACTTGTTTGGCTTGTTTATACAGATTGTCAATGACATCTTCTAAAGTTTGATTTGCTAATTCCTTCTCTAATTGAGATTCAGCACTAGCGAAAAGCGGTGAAACTGCTCCTTGAATATGTTTTCCAACGGGACAATCGGGATTACTATTTTGATGAACAGGGAATAAACTAATGTGATTGATTTCTTGAGTAGCATAGTAGATCTCTAGTAAAGTAATTTTCTTTGGAGACTTACTGAGTTGATAGCCTGTTTTTCCTTGCTGGGAATGAATCAAATCTGCATTTTTCAATAAGGCAATCACCTTTCGAATGTAACTAGCGTTAGTCCCAACACTAATAGCTAGTGCTTGAGAGCTTAGAGTTTCCTTGCTTTCACTAATCATTGTTAAGATATGCAAAGCAACTGAGAATTTTGTATCCATCTGAACTCCTCTTTTGATAAATATGTATCAGATACAAGAACAAGTATATCATAAATAAAAAGAAAAGCAAGACTTTTGTTTTAAATTTTTAAAAAATTTTTGAAGAGTGTCTTAAGATTAAAGATGTCTGGAAAGAGTGTTCACAAAATTATATCTTTAATATCCATTGGTAGAACAAAAGTAGAACAGATACACAGAAAAAAAGCCTTTACTCAAGGCTTTTCCTGTTGTATGTAGATGCCCCCTACAGGGATCGAACCTGTGACCCACGGATTAAGAGTCCGCTGCTCTGCCAGCTGAGCTAAGGAGGCAAAGAAAAAAGCTGTATTGGTGCCGAAACTTCACGGTTTGTATTGAACCCGCGCAATTAAGCAGGTGGGCAACTCGCTCTAACTGAAGCTGTTTCCGTGTGAGACGGCCTACATGCTGTTAGAAGACTTTTGTTTCCCTAATAATACAAAAAATAGTCGGTCAACACTTAAGTGTGAAGTCGTACACCACAGCGTTTCTATGTTTATATGATACCACTTTTTCAAAAAAAATCAAGAGGAAAGTGCAACTTTTTGAAAAGGATTTCAGATTTTTCGCAAACGGTCGATAGCTTCCTTTCTTTGAGCCAAAGCCCGTTCATATTTACCAGTATCTTCTGCTTGGAAATAGTGATGATTACGAATTTTTTCTGGTAGATAGTCTTGCTTGACCCAATTTCCAGGATAGTTGTGTGGATAGAGATAGTCTTGGGCATTCCCCAGTTCCTTGCTTCCACTGTAGTGCCCATCACGCAGGTGTCGCGGAATAGGCAAGTGCCCTGATGTTTTGAGGTCAGCAAGTGCCTTATCCATAGCTACATAGGCTGAGTTGGATTTTGGAGAAAGGGCCAAATCAATCACGACATTGGCAATGAGAATGCGGGCTTCTGGGAAACCAATCCTTTGTGCAGCATCCAGAGCAGTCACGGTGTGAATCTGGGCCTCAGGATTGGCCAAACCGATATCTTCATAGGCGATAACAGTCAAACGACGAGCGAGACTTGGCAAATCACCAGCCTCAATCAAGCGGGCAGCATAGTGAAGACTGGCATCCACATCTGAGCCACGGATAGACTTTTGCAGGGCAGATAGAACATCATAGTGACCGTCTCCATCCTTGTCCATGGTAATGTAGCTCCGCTGCAGGCTATTTTCTATGATGTTTAGAGTGATATGGCGGATGCCCTCGTCATTCTCAGGGGTAGAAAGAACAGCCAAGTCTAGTGAGTTGAAGGCAGAGCGCAGGTCTCCGTTTGTAGAGATTGCGATGAAATCCAGCGCCTCCTCATCTAGTTCTACTGGAAAATCAAAACCACGCTCAGGGGTATTTAGAGCTATCTGAAGAGCCTCTTTGACGTCTTGGTTAGACAGAGGTTCCAACTCAAAAATTTGAACACGGCTACGAATGGCAGGAGTGACAGAAAAGAAAGGATTTTCAGTTGTAGCCCCAATCATGATGACTAGTCCACTTTCCAAAAGAGGCAAGAGGAAATCTTGCTTGGTTTTATCTAGTCTATGAATCTCGTCTAGTAATAGGACGAGACCACCAGAGAATTTCGCCTCTTCAGCTATTTCTTGGAGTCTTTTTTTACTATCTACTGTCGCATTGAAAGTTCGAAAGGCATACTTGGTCGTCCCTGCGATGGCAGAGGCAATACTGGTCTTGCCGATTCCAGGAGGTCCATAAAAAGAATCATGGAGCCAGGCGGTTGCTTCCTTTGTGCTACCGCCCGCGCGATGACAGGACCGCGATCGATTTTTAGGTGCTCCTGTATATTTGACCGATGACAACATCGCAAATAGTCGATAAGTTTTCCCACTAGAGTTCCACAAGGCGGGCAATGCAGCATCGCTCCCAACCATCAATGAAATATTTCAATGTCTCTAGTTTTATTATGGATGACAAGCATACCTGCTGCTGTAATTCGTCTTGAGTGTAAAGCTCGCTGATGCGATTTCAGATTCATTGAACCAATATAGCGGACTGCTTATCTGTTCATTCACCACCTACGTCAAAGTTTCTTCTTTCCGTATCTTGTTTGCACAATGATCTCGTTAACGTGGAATCATCAACATAATCCCGATTCTTTTCCAGTACTGTTCTAATTCATTACTGATTTCCTTCCAATATTATACTCAAACTCATGTATTCTCTAATGAGTAGAGAGTCATGGCAATGATATTACAGCTGTATCTCGACATATGCAAGTTTCTGGTCTGCCGAGCGTATTGATTTAGTGTTTTGCTATCTTTAGATCGTCTAATTTGGGTGATAACTCATTTTCAAATGATAGAAGAGTAATGGCAAGGATCTTCAACTCGAGCCACTTCTAGTGGGTCGAGAAAGCTTTCAGGCAACCCCGATAGTTCTGCCTATCCGTTTATCTAAAGGCGCTTCCCTTTAGAACCACATCTAGGGGCTTTTATGTATAAGAGAATAATAAAGTATCACACCTTTACAATACGTGTGTTATAATGGTGTGTTGCAGTGAGGTAAAGCATGCCCAATGACACAAAAGAGATGATTAAACTCCTTACGGCTCATGGTTGATAAAGACTAGAGGCGGTAAAGGTTCCATAGATGATGGAGAAGCAGGGAAAAGACCTATCACAATCCCTCATGCAACTGGATCAAAGTACACTGAAAGAGGGGATAAAAGCGCTGGTTGTAAAATTCAGCCCCTGCTTTTTGATATGGAGGTAGTGAGATGTTAGTTACGCATCCAGCTTTCTATTTTATTATGACGATACAGATGGAAAGAAGCGACTTATTTTGTCCATTTCCAGATTTTTGAATCACTCAGCTCACAAGGCGAGGGGATTTTCTGAGGCTTTTGGCTATGGGGTCGGAGTGGCTAGGGATAACTGTTGTTGATTTGATAGAGAGTGATGGAGAGTTACCTCAGCCATCAGATATCAATAGCTTGTCTTTAATCGATAATGATCCTTTTAAAGATGATGAAGATTTCGTGTCAACCTATAACTTTGATAACTTTTATTTCTGTGCATCTGTCTGATGTACGTCAGAGTACTTAGGGAAGTCAGGAACCCATTAAAAGACCTTGACCATGCCCAAGATGGGCAGATAAGTTGGGATCGAAATGGGACTTAATTTTTCTCTAGACTTTGACACGACGCTATTGCAGATAAGAAAAATACAAGCATAAGATTATGTGTGATATCGGAATAGTTAACAGCACTCATAATTGTGCTGGTTACTTGGTCTACTGATCCTATAGATTTGCTAGCCCTTTCGAGGGCTTTTTGTGTTGATTTTTAGAAGAAAATGAAAGGAAAATCAGCTATAAGAAAATCACTAATACCAAGGGTTTTAAAAGGTAATATGGTATAATTAGGACATAAAATAATTTTTGTGGTAAGATGGTAGTATCTATTTTAGCATATTTCCGAGCAATCGGGGCGATTAAAGAGTCGCATAGAAAGAGGACAAAATGGCAACATATGGATTTTTAGATGTTTTAGAGGAAGAGTTGGAGAAGAATTTTCCCTTTGACTTTGAGATTAGTTGGGACAAGCGCAACCACGCGGTTGAGGTGAGTTTTCTATTGGAAGCGCAAAACGCTACAGGTGTGGAGATGGTGGATGAAGATGGAGAGGTTTCGTCAGATGATATCCTCTTTGAAGAAGCAGTCCTTTTTTACAATCCTGCCAAATCAACCGTCAATGAGGAAGACTATTTGACTGTCATACCTTACTTGCCTAAAAAAGGCTTTTCTCGCGAATTTTTAAACTATTTTGCACTATTCCTAAAAGATACTGCTGAGGTTGGACTAGATGCCCTTATGGACTTTTTGGAAGACCCAGAAGCAGAAGAATTTGTCATGGAATGGAACCAAGAAGTCTTTGAAGAAGGAAAAGTTGGCTTGGAAGAGGGAGAATTTTATCCTTATCCGAGATATTAGGAGTTTGACATGGAAATAGAGATTTCTGATTTCACAGGCTGTAAGATTGCTTTGTTTTGTGGGGATAAGCTCTTGACCATCTTACGTGATGATAAGGCAAACATTCCCTGGTCCAATATGTGGGAATTTCCAGGTGGTGGACGCGAAGGGGATGAAAGTCCTTTTGAGTGCGTGGCGCGTGAAGTTTATGAAGAACTGGGAATTCATCTGACTGAGGATTGTCTGCTTTGGAGTAAGGTTTATCCAAGTATGCTTTTTGCGGATAAACAATCTGTATTTCTAGTCGGTCAGTTAGCTCAGGAACAGTTTGACAGTATCGTCTTTGGCGATGAAGGGCAGGGCTGTCAGCTGATGACTACTGAGGAATTTCTTAATTCTAAACAGGCAGTACCTCAGTTGCAAGAGAGATTAAAAGATTATTTAAAAGTAAGTGATTAGAAAGGATGGTTCGGTTAAATTTTCTAAACTGAACCCGCCCTAAACACTGTACCAAAAAGATAAACTTCTCTTAGACACAAACGTCTTCAGAGAAGTTTCTATTTTGGCTTTGTGTTTTACGGGCTTGGTATCTTAAATATGGAAACATGGCAAGAGTTAAAAGTTACAGTGAAGCGTGAGGGAGAGGAATTGGTTTCCAATCTCTTGATTGAGCTAGGAGCGCAAGGCGTTGCGATCGAAGACAGTATGGACTATGTGGGAAATGTTGACCGCTTCGGCGAGATTTTCCCAGAGGTTGAGCAGGAAGAAGAAATCGTAGTGACAGCCTACTATCCGGAAACGGTTGATGTAGCAACGGTTGAGGCAGACTTGAAGGCCCGTCTCGCGGAACTAACTGATTTTATGGATTTGGGAGAGGTAAAAATGGGTACGACTGCCTTGGCTGAGGAAGACTGGGCAGACAACTGGAAGAAATACTATGAACCAGCTCGTATTACTCATGATTTGACCATCGTTCCCTCTTGGACGGACTATGAGGCGACTGCTGGGGAAAGATTATCAAGCTGGATCCTGGTATGGCCTTCGGGACAGGAACCCACCCAACTACCAAGATGAGCCTTTTTGCCTTGGAGCAGGTTCTTCGTGGTGGGGAAACAGTGCTAGATGTGGGGACTGGTTCAGGCGTTCTCTCTATTGCCAGCTCGCTACTTGGTGCCAAGGAAATCTTTGCCTACGACCTGGATGATGTGGCAGTTCGTGTTGCTCAGGAAAATATTGAACTCAACCCTGGTATGGAAAACATCCATGTAGCAGCAGGAGACTTGCTTAAGGGAGTTGAGATTGAGGCAGATGTGATTGTAGCTAATATCTTGGCGGATATCCTCGTTCATCTGACGGATGATGCTTATCGCTTGGTCAAGGATGAAGGCTACCTCATCATGAGTGGAATTATTAAGGACAAGTGGGACATGGTGCGCGAGTCGGCTGAGTCAGCTGGATTTTTCCTTGAAACCCACATGGTTCAAGGGGAATGGAATGCCTGTGTCTTTAAGAAAACCAAGGATATTTCCGGTGTGATTGGAGGCTAGCATGCAGCAGTATTTTGTCAAAGGCAGTGCTATCTCTCCTGTCACTATCGAGGACAAGGAAACCAGCAAGCATATGTTTCAGGTTATGCGCTTGAAAGAAGATGATGAGGTTACTTTGGTCTTTGATGATGGAATTAAGCGCTTGGCGCGTGTGCTGGATGTGGAAGCTCGTCAGTTTGAGTTGGTTGAAGAGTTAGCTGACAACGTGGAATTACCAATCCAAGTGACCATCGCATCTGGCTTTCCCAAGGGAGACAAGCTGGAGTTTATCACTCAAAAAGTAACCGAACTGGGTGCCAGTCAAATCTGGGCCTTCCCTGCCGATTGGTCCGTTGCTAAGTGGGATGGCAAGAAATTGGGTAAAAAGGTTGAAAAACTAGAAAAAATTGCCCTTGGAGCAGCAGAACAAAGCAAGCGTAATATTGTACCAAGTATTCAGCTTTTTGAGAAGAAAGCAGACTTTCTAGCCCAACTGGACCAGTTTGACTCTATCGTGGTGGCCTATGAAGAGTCGGCCAAAGAAGGAGAAGCCGCTGCGCTCTTGCAAGCAGTTTCTGGACTCGAGAAAGGAGCTAGATTGCTCTTTATCTTTGGTCCAGAAGGTGGCCTGTCACCTGCAGAAATTGAGAGTTTCGAAGCTAAGGGATCAGTCTTAGCAGGACTTGGTCCTCGCATTTTGCGAGCAGAAACAGCACCACTTTACGCCTTATCAGCCCTTAGTGTTTTATTAGAATTAGAGAAATAAGAGGAAGAAAATGGAACAAAAACACCGTTCAGAATTTCCAGAAAAGGAACTTTGGGATTTAACAGCCCTATACCAAGACCGTGAGGATTTCTTGCGTGCAATCGAGAAGGCTCGCGAAGACATTAACCAATTTAGCCGTGACTACAAGGGCAATCTTCATACTTTTGAGGATTTTGAGAAGGCCTTTGCGGAATTGGAACAAATCTACATTCAGATGAGCCATATTGGCAACTACGGTTTTATGCCTCAGACGACAGACTATAGCAATGAAGAATTTGCCAATATTGCCCAAGCTGGCATGGAATTTGAAACAGATGCCAGTGTAGCACTTACCTTCTTTGACGATGCCCTAGTGGCAGCAGACGAGGAAGTCTTGGATCGTTTGGGTGAATTACCTCATTTGACGGCGGCCATTCGTCAGGCCAAAATCAAAAAAGCCCACTATCTAGGAGCTGATGTGGAGAAGGCCTTGACCAATCTTGGTGAAGTTTTCTACAGTCCGCAGGACATTTACACTAAAATGCGTGCTGGGGACTTTGAAATGGCTGACTTTGAAGCCCATGGCAAGACCTACAAAAACAGCTTTGTAACCTATGAGAATTTCTACCAAAATCATGAGGATGCTGAGGTTCGTGAAAAATCCTTCCGTTCCTTCTCAGAAGGTCTTCGTAAGCACCAAAATACGGCTGCAGCAGCCTATCTAGCCCAAGTCAAGTCTGAAAAACTACTAGCAGATATGAAGGGTTACGACTCAGTCTTTGATTATCTTCTGGCTGAGCAAGAAGTGGACCGTGCTATGTTTGATCGTCAGATTGACCTCATCATGAAGGATTTTGCGCCCGTTGCTCAGAGATATCTCAAGCATGTTGCCAAGGTAAATGGTCTTGAAAAGATGACCTTTGCAGACTGGAAATTGGACTTGGATAGCGCCTTGAATCCTCAAGTGACCATTGACGACGCCTATGATTTGGTCATGAAGTCAGTAGAACCTTTGGGGCAAGAATATTGTCAGGAAGTTGCGCGCTATCAAGAAGAGCGCTGGGTAGACTTTGCTGCTAACAGTGGCAAGGATTCTGGTGGCTATGCAGCGGACCCATATCGTGTGCATCCTTATGTTCTCATGAGCTGGACAGGTCGTTTGAGCGATGTCTATACCTTGATTCATGAAATCGGGCATTCTGGTCAATTCATCTTTTCAGATAATCATCAGAGTTACTTCAATGCTCACATGTCGACCTACTATGTCGAAGCGCCGTCAACTTTCAATGAATTGCTTCTCAGTGATTACTTGGAGCACCAATCTGACGACCCTCGTCAAAAACGCTTCGCTCTGGCTCACCGCTTGACAGACACCTACTTCCATAACTTTATTACCCACCTCTTGGAAGCAGCCTTCCAGCGTAAGGTTTATACATTGATTGAAGAAGGAGAAACCTTCGGGGCAAGCAAACTCAATAGCATTATGAAGGAAGTTTTGACGGATTTCTGGGGAGATGCCATTGAAATTGATGATGATGCAGCTCTGACTTGGATGCGCCAAGCTCACTACTATATGGGCTTGTATAGCTACACTTACTCTGCTGGTCTTGTTATCTCGACTGCAGGTTACCTTCATCTGAAACATTCAGAAACTGGAGCTGAAGACTGGCTAAATCTCCTCAAATCAGGTGGTAGCAAGACACCACTTGAGTCAGCTATGATTATCGGAGCAGATATCTCTACAGATAAACCACTTCATGATACTATCCAATTCTTGTCAGACACAGTTGACCAGATTATCGCCTACAGCGTCCAGTTGGGAGAGTAAATTAAAAGAGTCTGGGACAAAAGTTTAACCTTAAATATAAAAAACGAACAAAACGAGTTATCTGACACTCAGAATTCTGTCTTGTTCGCTTTTTTTTCTAATCTATCGATTTTAAAAATTTATAATAAAGAATTTCTAAAATCAAAATTTTTTGTCCTGGCCTCTTAAATTATCCCCAAAAGCTATCTTCTTCAGCTTGATCTGAAGAGAAGAGCCACACTTCTTTGATTTTTCCGTCTTCAATACGGAAGAGGTCAATCCCGTTCATATTGAGTTCAGTACCATCAGCTCGTGTTCCAAGAAAAGTAACATTGGCTGCGATTAAATCCTTATTGTCAGAAACCCAATTTGTTATCACCTTAAAGGTTCCATTAGTTTTCTCAGCAAATGTAGCCAGGTGAGTTCCTAGCTTGTCCTTACCAACAACTGAACCAGATATACTATGATTACCAGGTTGATGCCAGACAATATCGTCTGCCATCGTTTCAAAGACACTAGGAAAGTCACCAGCAATTAAAGCTTGGTTATAAGCATTGAAAATTTCTAAGTTTGTTGACATATCTATTCTCCATTTCTTTTTTTATGATATAATTGTAACAGTTACAAACAAAAAAACAAGTAGACACTTTTTTGATAGCTAGTATCAAAAGTAGTACTTTTATTGATACTAAAAGATAAATTTTTTTAAAAATAGAAAGAAGATATTTTATGACAAATAAAGTGAGTGAGTATGGTATTTGTCCATTTGCGACAACGCAGAGGGTTTTAACGGGGAAATGGGCACTGGTAATCATTTATCAGTTGAGTACGGGTACCAAACGATTTAAAGAATTGCAGAGATTATTGCCTGGGATTACTCAAACTATTTTGACCCGTCATCTCCGTCAATTAGAAAAGGATAAGATTGTTCAACGAAAGGTCTATGCCGAAGTTCCACCACGAGTTGAGTACAGCTTAACCGAAATGGGACAGGAATTCAGAGTTGTTTTAGATGCTGTCGAGAAATGGGGTCTAGATTATATCAAGTTACTAGAAATGTAGAGGTATTGAGCATGTATCAAGAGTTACTTAGAAAAATAGCAGAAGAAAAACCAAGTTATCGTCAAGAAGAAATCCAGTGGCTGCTTGATCATTTGGGAGATCCTTCTTCAGAAATTCGTGATGATCTTGTTTTTACAAGCTTTGCTAGGGGGATTCAGGAGGAGCTATTTACACAGGAACAATTTCAGTTTATCGCTGCTAGGATTGTTTCTGATGATGGTCTAGATAAAGAGATTGATAAGATAGAAACCTCAACGCTTGAGCGTTCTTTTAGAGCACTTATTTATGCAAATCTCTTATCAGCTGATGGTAATGAACACTCTATTTTTTATCAAGTGCTGCAAACTAATATCAGAAATACGATGCTCGATCAAGGTTTGCATTATCTTGAAAAAAAGAAGAGGATACGACAGGTTTTTTTCAAGTCGGTATGGTTGGGTTCACGCTTTTTGCACATGGAGCCGATTTGCTGACAGAAGTGGTTTGTCATCCAGACTTTCCTAAAAAAACAGAGTTCATGAAGTATTTGACATACTTGGTCAACTATTTAAAAAGAATTTTTGATTCGCTTTACAGATGATGAAGATTGGCGTTTAGCGAGAGTGATCTATGAACCTATTTTTACAAGGGAAGTTGGAGCAAGAGCAAGTAGCTTCTTGGATAGAAACTGTTGACTTTCCGATAGAAGAAAGGGAAGATTTTTTATAAATTTTTCCAACTTCAGATCCTGTCTGTTGGAAGTCTATGTCCAACTTGACCAGAGAAATAGTTTACAAGATGACTTGAAAAGAAGCTATCCAGTCTTTTTCAATACTAGGGATAAGCTAATATTACTTATTGAAAGAGTTTCTATTGTGTCCTCCTAACTAATAATGAAAACTAATAAAAGAGGTTGAATCATTTTCCAACCTCTTTTTGTGTATCTTAATGGAATTGCATACCACCATCAACGATAATGGTTTGTCCTGTAATGTAGTTTGAATCTGGTCCTGCAAGGAAGCTGACAGCAGCAGCCACATCTTCTGGTTCAGATAGACGTTTTAGTGTAATATCTTTTGCAAATGTCTGCATACCCCATTCGTCATCTTTTCCTGCATTTTTACCGACTTCATGAGCGATATCGTACATCATTGGTGTTTTAACAATACCTGGTGCGTAGGCGTTAACAGTGATGCCTGAGTCTGCTAAATCACGTGCTAATGTTTGCGTAATTCCACGAACAGCAAATTTGGTTCCACCGTAAACAGTTAGATTTGGATTGCCCACTACACCGGCTTGAGAGGTTGCGTTGATAATTTTACCTCCGTGGCCAAGTGCTTTAAATTGCGCTTGTGCAGCTTGTGAACCCCAAATGACACCACCAACGTTGATACCGAAAGTGCGTGTAAATTGTTCCTCAGTAATTGTATCGAGAGGAGTAGTTGGAGCAACACCAGCGTTATTTACGACAACATTCAAATCACCAAAATGGTCAACAACCTTTTGAAATGCTTGTGCAACTTCTGCCTGTTTCGAAACATCGGCCACGACAGCGAAGGCATTTTCAGCTGATAATTCGGCAACAGCCTTTTCAGCTGTTTCGGGATTGTAGTCTAAGACTCCTACCTTAAAGCCATCTTGAACCAATCGTTTTGCGATTGCAAAACCGATTCCTTGACCTGCACCTGTGACAATAGCAACTTTAGACATATGATTCCTCCTTGGTATCCACTATACCATTCAAACGTTCATAAAAGAACAGCAAAGTTGTGAAAATTAGTTCAAATTAGGGAATAAAAAACTTATTAGAACTATATTGATAGTATATACCTTTAGAAAAAATGTTTCAAATAAACACTACCGTTTTTATAGAATTTTATCCTGAAAATTTCCAAACAATTTTCTTGAAACCCTTTCCTTCTTTTGATAGACTAGTATCTAGTTTTTAAAAAAGGAGAAAGAAAATGAAAAAATTTGTCGCTGAGTTAATTGGTACTTTCATGCTTGTGTTCGTTGGGACAGGAGCTGTTGTTTTTGGAAATGGTCTTGATGGCCTAGGTCACCTAGGAATTGCCTTTGCTTTTGGTTTAGCCATCGTGGTTGCAGCCTACTCAATCGGAACTGTTTCAGGTGCTCACTTGAACCCAGCTGTTTCGATTGCTATGTTTGTAAACAAACGTTTGTCATCAAAAGAACTTGTAAACTACATCCTTGGTCAAGTAGTTGGTGCTTTCTTAGCATCTGGATTTGTATTCTTCCTCTTGGCGAATTCAGGTATGTCAACTGCTAGTCTTGGTGAAAATGCCTTGGCAAACGGTGTCACTGTCTTTGGTGGTTTCTTGTTTGAAGTCATCGCAACCTTCTTGTTTGTCTTGGTTATCATGACCGTGACATCAGAAAGCAAGGGCAATGGTGCAATTGCTGGTTTGGTAATCGGTTTGTCCTTGATGGCGATGATTCTTGTTGGATTGAATATCACTGGGCTTTCAGTAAATCCAGCCCGTAGCTTGGCACCGGCTGTCTTGGTAGGTGGCGCAGCCCTTCAACAAGTTTGGATTTTCATCCTTGCACCAATCGCTGGTGGGGTTCTTGCAGCCCTCGTTGCGAAAAACTTCCTTGGAACAGAAGAATAATTGAAACTCAAAAAGCCTTGCTCCTTATCTTGAGGAACAGGGCTTTTTGTATGAGTTTAACGGTTGTCAATTTTCTCTGGGTAGAGGTCGTGTTGGAAGAGGCGTTGTTCTGCCAAGCCTTCATACTTAGTTCCTGGCTTACCGTAGTTGTAGTAGGGGTCGATTGAGATGCCACCGCGCGGTGTGAATTTTCCCCAAACCTCCAAATAGCGAGGGTCTAGCAAGTTGACCAAGTCTTTCCCGATGGTGTTGATACAGTTTTCGTGGAAATCTCCATGGTTTCGGTAGCTAAAGAGGTAGAGTTTGAGGGATTTTGACTCAACACAGAGCTTGTCAGGAATGTAGGAAATATAAATAGTCGCAAAGTCTGGCTGAGCAGTGATTGGGCAAAGTGAGGTAAATTCAGGACAGTTAAATTTGATGAAATAGTCGTTCTCCACATGACGGTTGTCAAAGGATTCGAGGACTTCTGGTTGATAGTCAAAAATGTAGTTGGTTTCTTTGTTGCCGAGGAGGCTTAGGTTTTTCATTTCTTCTTGTTGTGACATGATTTTTTCTTTCTAATCTTAAACACCACGTTGGTTATCGTAGAGGAGGGTATGCAGTTGAGGAAGGACGCGGACATTGCCCCAGCTATCGTCGGCAGCGATGCGTTCCCAGAGTTCTTTGAGACGATCCAATTGATCTTGGACAATATTACCTGTAGCCTTGGGCTCAGGATTTCCTGCTGATAAAAAGAGGACATCTGGTTGGTAGCGTTCTTGTATGCCTCTGGCAAAGGCCAAATCTGCATCGTCAAAGACAGGGATTTTAAAGGTGACCTTGTCTGGCTCTAGTTGGGAAACGATAAAGTCCAAGGTTTCAAAGTTGACTTCCATCTTGGATGAAGGAGGTTTGGGACTCAGGGTGACTTGGTCGATGTCTTTTAACCAATTTTGCCAGCGGGAACCTTGGGTCTCAACAGCCAGAGTGACACCACGTTCCTTGAGTTTGGTTACTAGCTCAGCCATGTTGGCTGCTAGGATAGCAGGATTTCCCCCCAGATAGGGTTACATAGTCGTAGCTCCCTAATTTATCCAACTCAGCAATGACCTCGTCAGCAGTCATACGAGTTGGCTTTTCAGAGCCATCCCAAGTAAAGGCAGAATCGCACCAGTCGCAGTGGTAGTCGCAACCAGCAGTGCGGACAAACATGGTTTTCTGCCCGATTGCACGGCCTTCGCCTTGAAAGGTTGGGCCAAAAATTTCTAGAACTGGTAGTTTGAGGACACGTTCCCTAGTCATCTAACCACTCCCGTCTAAACTCCGCAAAGGCAGTCGGAGTCTCATAGAGACGAACGTATTCCAAACGGAGACCGCGCTCGTCTGGCAATTCTTGGTTCATGGTTTGGAAAATCCAGTAAACCATATTTTCAGCAGTCGTGTTCATATAGGGAAGAGTTTCATTGAGATAGCGATGATCCAAGTGGGGCTCTAAGTAGTTCTTGTAGATCGCTTTGATATCTCCGAAATCGTAGGTCATGCCACGTTCATCTAAAAATCCACTGACAGCAATCTGCAGACGATAGGTGTGGCCGTGAAGGGATTTGCATTTTCCCTCATAGTGAAAGAGGTGGTGGGCAGCATCGAAGGTAAACTCTTTTGATACCAAGGTTCTGTGAGGATTGTAGACAAGAGACTCCCCAGTTTCCTGTTTGATTTCTTTGGGTGCAAAAAACATTAGTCCTCTCCTTTCTGTGAGAGATAAACATCTAAACCATGTTGACGTAGGTGGCAGGCTGGGCAATCTCCACAGCCACTTCCGATAATCCCGTTGTAGCAGGTCAAGGTCTTTTCACGAACATAGTCAAAGGCACCGAGTTGGTCGGCTAATTCCCAAGTTTCAGCCTTGTCTAGCCACATGAGAGGTGTTTGGATAACAAAGTCGTAATCCATGGCAAGGTTGAGGGTAACATTGAGAGATTTGACAAAGACATCTCGACAATCAGGGTAGCCTGAGAAGTCTGTCTCGCAGACACCTGTCACGATATCTTTAATGCCTCGTTGCTTAGCAAGAACTGCCGCAAAGGATAGAAAGAGGTGGTTGCGACCATCAACGAAGGTATTGGGAACCTCTCCCTCTTTTTGCTCAATCTCCATATCAGAGGTCAGGGCATTTTCAGTGATTTGCCCCAGCAGAGACATATCGAGGATGTGGTGACGAATCCCCTGTTCCTTAGCGATTTCTTGGGCAACTTGAATTTCGAGATGATGACGTTGACCGTAGGCAAAGGTGACAGCTTCGACTGTTTCATAGTGTTCTTTGGCCCAAAAGAGGCAGTTGTGGAATCTTGACCGCCACTAAAGACGACCAAGGCTGATTGACGTTTCATAGTACTCCTTCCAAAATGGGAAATGTTCAGAGCATGCAAAAAGCTCCCATGAGGGAGCTAAAAAATACCAAGTAGAGGTTTTTTTTAGCGATGGCATGTCCCAAACATCGTAATATTCTATCTACAGTCTAGCATATTTTTTGAAAAATGGCAAAGGGCAAGAAAAAAGAGACCAAAGAAAGTACTTGGTCTCTCGTGTGATTAGCTCAATTCAGCAACGATAGCCTTGATTTGTTCTGCTGTGTGAACACCAGCAACTTGTTTCACCACTTGGCCGTCTTTTTTGAAGAGAAGAGTTGGGATAGACATGATTCCAAAGGCACGAGCTGTGTTTGGATTTTCATCAACGTCCATTTTAACGATTTTCAAGACATCTTCTGAAAGTTCTTCAGACAATTTGTCCAAGATTGGACCTTGCATACGACATGGACCACACCAAGTTGCCCAGAAGTCTACCAAGACCAAACCGTCTTTTGTTTCTTGTTCGAATGTTGCATCTGTAATTGCTTTTGCCATTGTATTTCTCCTTTTTTAGTTATATTGGCTTAAATCTTGTTTCATGAGATAGAAGAAGACATCTCCGTAAGTCCCATGGTAGTCCAAATCATGACCGTTGTAAGTTAATTTTTGGACAGGGTAGTAGTCTGCGACGCCGATAAGGCAAGCTTGTTGTGAACGATCAAAGTCTTCATAAGATTCGAAAGTCACAGTTCTTTCGTTCTTGCTGGCATCTAGATAGGTAATTTCAATCATTTTTAAAACTCCTTTGTTTAATGATGATTTTATTTTACTCCTTGTAAAAGAGAATGTCAAGAAAAATGATTGCGCACGCAACTTTTTTCTAAAATCATCTTAAATTAAGAAATCCAAACCAGTTTCCAAGCTTGCTTCGACAGCCTTTTGTAGAAAGGCCACTGTTTTTTGCCCATCACTTGTCAGGCAGATAAAGCTAGAGCGTCTATCCTGATCACAACACCTGCGACTAAGCAGACCGCAATTTTTAGCTTCCAAGCGAGCCACCATCCGAGAAACAGCGCTTGGGCTCAGATGAAGCTTATCTGGCAGGTCAATCTGGCGTAGAGATTTTTCTTGAGCCAAGTCCAGATAGTAGAGCAGGTAGAACTCTTTCAAGGTCAGACTTTGCTCGCTCTGCTGGCAAATAGTCTCTTCCAAGAGACTTTCAATTTCTTTCTGACGACGATTGAAGTCAAACCATTTTTCCAAGTAGGTCATAGTATCTCCTTTCTTTTTAGAGTTATAAGATAGAAGAATGTCCATTCACGGACAATCTCTGCATCACAAGATGATTGCGCATGCAATAATTATACTACTTTTCAAGAATGCTGGCAAGAAGGACGCTGAAATCTTTTATCCTAAATTACACTGTTTTCACAAGTCAAGAATTGTTTGTATGCCCTTTCTATTTCTAATTTTTATTATCCCTTGTGCATTTCCTTGAAATTTTCTGAAAAAAGAGTAAACTGGTATGCAAGAAGTCTATTTCGTGGAGTTTAGGATGAAATTATATGTTCAATTAATGATTCTCTTTGTGATTTCTCTAATCGGAGAGGGAATCTCTAGTTTCTTTCACTTGCCCATCCCAGGCAGTATTATCGGTTTGATTATTCTCTTTCTAGCCCTGCAATTTAAGTGGCTGAGAACCAGGCATGTCAATATGGTGGGGAATTTCTTGCTGGCCAATATGACCATTCTCTTTTTGCCGCCAGCAGTGGGAATCATGGAGAAGTTTGATGTGATTGCTCCCTATCTTTTGCCAATTGTTTTGATTGTCTTTTTTGCAGCAGTCATCAATATTATCCTCATAGCCTTGGTAGTTCAGTTCATCAAGAGACGGTTTGAGGGAGATTATGAGAAAGGAGATGCCAAATGAGCGAATTTGTTTCCAATCCCCTGTTTGGGCTTGCCCTGTCTATCTTAGCCTATCTAGTGGGAATGCTGATTTACAGACGTTTTCCCCATCCATTGACAACGCCCTTGCTTTGTCAGCTGTTTTCATTATCATCTTTCTAAAAGTGACGGGTATTTCTTACCAAGATTACTACCAAGGTGGGGTTTATTTGAACAACTTGATTGTCCCATCGACCGTGGCTCTAGGGATTCCGCTTTACAAGAGTTTTCATTTGATGAAGCACCATGCTCGGAGTATTCTCTTTGGTAGTTTGTTAGCGGTAGTGGTCAATACATCTTTCACGGCCCTTGTAGCAAAGATTTTTGGAATGGACTTTTTCCTAGCCATTTCTCTCTTTCCTAAGTCAGTAACAACCGCCATGGCAGTTGGGATTACAGAAAAATTGCAAGGCTTGACGACTGTGACCTTGGTGGTTGTGGTGGCGACTGGGATTTTAACCAGTGTCATCGGCCCAACACTTTTGAAGTGGTTGAAAATAGATGATCCAGTAGCTGTTGGTCTTTCCCTTGGAGGAACAGGTCACGCAGTCGGAACAGGCACAGCCTTTCGATACGGTTCTGTAGCAGGAGCCATGGGTGGTTTGTCTATCGGTGTCACCGGTATTCTCTATGTCTTTGTCAGCCCTATTGTAGCCAGTTTGATATTGAGTTAAATCAAAACCCAGCTTTTTAGCTGGGCATTTTTTATTGTAAATTAACCTTGTTTTTCAAGATATAGTAGGTTCCGAGGTAAAAGATAGCTATGAATATGAGTTCTTCAACAATGCCTACGCTTGCTCCCATATAGAAATTATCATTAAATCCTGCAAGTGAATTAATATAGAAGTTAGTACTGGTATTGAAGAAGACTTCAATAAATCCAATGACGATTTGGATACCAATGTAGGCTGCAACAGCGAGTGCTGTACGGTATTCATTGAACAGTTGTCCAATGGAAATGGCCAAGTAGATGCAGAGGATTCCAGAAATGGTATTTAGTAGGAAGGATAAGACAGCAAGACTAAAGCCGGTAAAATGTTCTGCAACAAATGACAGAAGAGTAGAAAGTTGAACTGCATCAGAATTTGTTGACAATAAGATAATATAGATACATAGGAGTAAGACAGCAGTGCTAATCAACGACCAGATAAAGGCACCGATTAGTTTGGCTGTGATGATATGGTGTTCAGAAACTGGCAAGGTTAAAGTCAGATAGCCTTGTCGGTCATAGACACTTCCTTTGAATCGTTTAATAATCAAGAAGATAGTTGAAATCACAAGTGTAACCATCAAACCACCAAAGACAGTAGATAGAAAAAAAAGTAGAACAGATAGATTTTTTTCAGGTAGTTTGATTAAGGATTGTGTCTGAATTCCAATAAGAACAGAGAGGAAGAGAACAGCACCATAAAGAGCTAAATACCACTTGTTAACATTTTTAAATTCGTAGCGAACTAAATTCCAAAACATAATAATCTCCTTTGCTTAGGCCTTAAATTCCTGACGGAAGAGTTGGTCAATGGATTCACCTGACTCATAGCGAATGTCATCTACATTTCCTTGACGGACGACTTTTCCGTCCTTAAGGAAGACAATTTCATCCAAGATTGGCTCGATATCAGAAATCAAGTGGGTAGAAATCAAAACGGTAGAAGTTGGGGAGTAGTTGTTGATAATAGTATTGAGGATATACTCACGGGCTGCTGGATCCACTCCACCAATGGGTTCGTCCAGAACATAGAGACGAGCATCACGGCTCATAACCAAATCAGTTGTACCTTTTCCTTGTTTCCTTTTGATAGTTTCTTGAGACGACTATTTTCATCAATACCTAGGTCTGCAAGTAGATGATGGGCGCGTTCAAGATTGAAATCTTTATAGAAGGTCTTGAAGTAGGTTAGGGCTTCTTTGACCTTCATTTGCTCATTGAGATAGGTCGTATCCGGCAAATAAGCTACGATGGCCTTGGTTGCTGGACTTGGGTCCATGTCGTTGATAAGGACGCGTCCTTGGTCTGGTTGTAAGAGGCCATTGATTAGTTTAATCAGGGTTGTTTTTCCTGAGCCGTTTGGCCCAAGGAGACCAACAATTTTTCCAGCTGGAATGTCAAGAGAAACATTTTCAAGGGCTGGGGTTGCTCCATAAGATTTGGATACATTTTCAAATGCTAGTAATGACATAGGCTTAAACTCCTTTAATATAATCGCCGACTACGCCTGGTAGTTCTTCTTTTTCATAGCCAAAATGGGTCATGGAGGAAACGAAGTGTTCCAATTCTTCTTCCGATAATTGTTTGCGTGATTGGGCGATCAGCTCTTTATCTTCAGTCACAAATCGTCCAGTTGTGCGCTTGCTGTAGACAAATCCTTCTCGTTCGAGGTCTGACAAGGCTCTTTGGATGGTGTTTGGATTGACACCGGCCTCGCTAGCCAGCTCTCTCACGGTTGGAAGTTGTTGATTGGGTTCCAGTGTATGGGAAACAATCTGAAGCTTGATTTCTCCATAATCTGTAAATAGATGGGTTTTTTGTTGTCAAATGTCCAGGACATCTTGGTCTCCTTTCTTTTATCTCTTTGTCTTAATTAAATAATACAACAAAACAAAAAACTTGTCAAGCAAAAAGAAGAATTGTTTTGGGAATCGTTTAAAAAATGGTATAATGAAAAGAAAACGATAAGGAGGGAAAGGATGCGTTGTCCAAAATGTGGGGCTACCAAGTCAAGTGTTATCGATAGTCGCCAAGCAGAAGAAGGGAACACTATTCGTAGAAGACGTGAGTGCGATGAATGCCAACACCGTTTTACAACCTACGAACGAGTAGAAGAAAGAACCTTGGTGGTTGTTAAAAAAGATGGCACACGGGAACAATTCTCCAGAGATAAAATCTTTAATGGGATTATCCGCTCAGCCCAGAAACGTCCTGTGTCAAGTGATGAAATTAACATGGTAGTCAATCGTATCGAACAGAAACTCCGTGGTCGAAATGAAAATGAAATTCAAAGTGAGGACATTGGTTCACTCGTCATGGAGGAGTTGGCTGAGTTAGATGAGATTACCTATGTACGTTTTGCCAGTGTCTATCGTAGTTTTAAGGATGTCAGTGAGTTAGAGAGCTTGCTCCAACAAATCACCCAGTCCTCTAAAAAGAAAAAGGAAAGATAAATGAAGCCAATTGACCGTTTTTCTTATCTAAAGAATAATCGGGTGTCGCAAGATACCTCATCTCTGGTACAGTGCTACCTCCCGATTATCGGTCAGGAGGCACTGAGCCTTTATCTTTATACGATTAGTTTTTGGGATAATGGCAGAAAGGAATACCTTTTTTCAAGCATTCTCAATCATCTCAATTTTGGGATGGACAGACTTTTAAAATCTTTGAAAATCCTATCTGCTTTTAATCTCTTGACCCTCTATCAAAAGGGTGATACCTATCAGATAGTTATCCAGGCTCCTCTTTCAAGTCAAGATTTCTTGGAGCATCCTGTTTATCGCAGACTTTTGGAGAAAAAGATTGGCGATGCAGCTGTGGAGGATTTAAAAGTTGAAAGTGCTGAGGGAGAAGAAATACCTGTCTCACTCAATCAAGTCTTTCCAGATTTGGCAGAGCTGGGAAGTCAAGAAGACCTTGGTCTCAAGAAGAAAGTGGCCAACGATTTTGACTTGGACCATTTTCGTCAGCTTATGGCTCGAGATGGGCTTCGCTTTGCGGATGAGCAGTCCGATGTCTTAAACCTCTTTGCCATTGCTGAGGAGAAGAAATGGACTTGGTTTGAGACCTATCAACTGGCTAAGTCAACAGCTGTTTCCCAAGTTATTTCAACCAAACGCATGCGGGAGAAAATCGCTCAAAAACCTGTTTCCTCTGACTTTAGTCCTAAGGAAACGACCATTATCAAAGAAGCCAAAAGTAAAACGGCCCTGCAGTTCTTAGCAGAAATCAAGCAGACACGCAAGGGGACCATTACCCAAACAGAAAGAGAACTCTTGCAACAAATGGCTGGTTTGGGCTTGCTGGACGAAGTTATTAATATTATTCTCTTATTGACCTTTAATAAGGTGGATTCGGCAAACATCAACGAGAAATATGCCATGAAAGTAGCCAATGACTATGCCTATCAAAAGATTCATTCGGCAGAAGAAGCAGTCATGCGAATCCGTGAGCGTGGGCAGAAGAGTCAGGCTCAAAAAGGCAGTAAACCCGGTCCTGCTAAGTCCAATGTACCCAAGTGGAGCAATCCAGATTATAAGAATGAAACCAGCGAGGAAACTCGTCTGGAACTAGAACGTAAGAAACAAGAACTATTAGCTCGATTAGAAAAAGGAGGAGATTAGATGGAAAGTGTCGGAGACGTACTCAAGCGTCAACCTAGCCGTTTTTCATTATCAAGATTTGGTCCAGAAAATCATGAAGGACCCTGATGTTGCGGCCTTTATCCAGCAAGAATCCCTCAGCCCAGAGGAATTGAATCGCAGTATCTCCAAATTTAACCAGTACATTACCGAGCGTGACAAGTTTCTACGTGGGGATACGGATTATATTGCCAAAGGCTACAAGCCGATTTTGGTTATGAATCATGGTTATGCGGACGTTTCTTATGAAGAAACTCCTGAACTAATCGCAGCGGAAAAAGAAGCGGCTATTAAGAATCGTCTCAAGTTAATCAATCTGCCAGCCAGTCTTAAGAAAGCTAGTTTGGCTCAAGTAGATTTGGATGATTTGGGGCGCTTGCCAGTTTTTGAAAAGCTATTAGCCTTCGTGGAGCAATATCCAGCTATGCGAAAAGGTCTTTACTTATATGGAGACTTTGGTGTGGGTAAAAGTTTCATGGTGGCTGCCTTAGCCCATGATTTATCAGAAAAACGTGGTGTTTCCTCAACTCTCCTTCACTATCCTAGCTTTGTCATTGATGTCAAAAATGCTATTAGTGATGGTAATGTCAAGACCTTGGTAGATGAGATTAAACTGTCTGAAGTCCTGATTTTAGATGATATTGGTGCCGAGCAATCAACAGCTTGGGTACGTGATGAAATCCTGCAGGTCATTCTTCAATATCGGATGCAGGAAAATTTACCGACCTTTTTTACCTCCAACTTCAACTTTGAAGATTTGGAGAAGCATTTCGCTAAAGGGAAACATGGAAATGACGAAACCTGGGAAGCCAGACGGGTCATGGAACGCATCCGTTATTTGGCTGAGGAGACTCGTTTAGAAGGAGTAAACCGCCGATGACAGAAACAATCAAATTAATGAAGGCTCACACTTCAGTGCGCAGGTTTAAAGAGCAAGCTCTTCCTCAGGAGGACTTGACTGAAATCCTGACAGCGGCCCAAATGGCATCGTCTTGGAAGAATTTTCAATCCTACTCTGTGATTGTGGTACGAAGTCAAGAAAAGAAAGATGTCTTGTATGAATTGGTACCTCAAGAAGCCATTCGACAGTCAGCTGTTTTTCTTCTCTTTGTCGGAGATTTGAACCGAGCAGAAAAGGGGGCCCGACTTCATACCGATACCTTCCAACCCCAAGGTGTAGAAGGTCTTTTGATTAGTTCGGTCGATGCTGCTCTTGCTGGTCAAAATGCCCTGCTGGCAGCTGAAAGCTTGGGCTATGGTGGTGTCATTATTGGCTTGGTGCGTTACAAGTCAGAAGAAGTGGCAGAGCTTTTTAACCTGCCTGACTACACCTATCCTGTCTTTGGGATGGCACTAGGTGTGCCAAATGAGGAACATGAAGTCAAACCTCGCTTGCCATTGAATCAAGTGGTGTTTGAGGAAGAATATCAAGAACAGTCAACTGATGCAATCGAAGCTTATGACCGTGTACAGGCGGACTATGCTGGAGCGCGTGCGACCACAAGCTGGAGTCAGCGTCTAGCAGAACAGTTTGGTCAAGCTGAACCAAGCTCAACTAGAAAAAATCTTGAACAGAAGAAGTTATTGTAGAAAGTGAGAAATTATGGCCCTACCAACTATTGCCATTGTAGGACGTCCCAATGTTGGGAAATCAACCCTATTTAATCGGATCGCTGGTGAGCGAATCTCCATTGTAGAAGATGTCGAAGGAGTGACACGTGACCGTATCTATGCAACGGGTGAGTGGCTCAATCGTTCGTTTAGCATGATTGATACAGGAGGAATCGATGATGTCGATGCTCCTTTCATGGAACAAATCAAGCACCAGGCAGAAATTGCCATGGAAGAAGCAGATGTTATCGTCTTTGTCGTGTCTGGTAAGGAAGGAATTACCGATGCAGACGAATACGTAGCCCGTAAGCTTTATAAGACCCACAAACCAGTTATCCTAGCAGTGAACAAGGTGGACAACCCTGAAATGCGAAATGATATCTATGATTTCTATGCCCTCGGTTTGGGTGAACCACTGCCAATCTCCTCTGTCCATGGTATCGGTACAGGGGATGTGCTAGATGCTATCGTAGAAAATCTTCCAAATGAATATGAAGAAGAAAACCCAGATGTCATTAAGTTTAGCTTGATTGGTCGTCCTAACGTCGGAAAATCAAGCTTGATTAACGCTATTTTGGGAGAAGACCGTGTCATTGCTAGTCCCGTTGCTGGAACAACGCGTGACGCTATTGATACCCACTTTACAGATACAGATGGCCAAGAGTTTACCATGATTGATACAGCTGGTATGCGTAAGTCTGGTAAGGTTTATGAAAATACTGAGAAATACTCTGTCATGCGTGCCATGCGTGCTATTGACCGTTCAGATGTGGTCTTAATGGTCATCAATGCGGAAGAGGGTATTCGTGAATACGATAAGCGTATCGCAGGATTTGCTCATGAAGCTGGTAAAGGAATGATTATCGTGGTCAACAAGTGGGATACGCTTGAAAAAGACAACCACACCATGAAAAACTGGGAAGAAGATATCCGTGAGCAGTTCCAATACCTGCCTTACGCACCGATTATCTTTGTATCAGCCTTGACCAAGCAACGTCTCCACAAACTTCCTGAGATGATCAAGCAAATCAGCGAAAGTCAAAACACACGTATTCCATCAGCCGTCTTGAACGATGTCATCATGGATGCAATTGCCATTAACCCAACACCGACAGACAAAGGAAAACGCCTTAAGATTTTTCTATGCGACCCAAGTGGCAACCAAACCACCAACCTTTGTCATCTTTGTCAACGAAGAAGAACTCATGCACTTTTCTTACTTGCGTTTCTTGGAAAATCAAATTCGCAAGGCCTTTGTTTTTGAGGGAACTCCAATCCATCTCATCGCAAGAAAACGTAAATAAAAAAGTAGAATCTGGAATGACATTTCCAGATTTTTTTGATAGAATGAAGTTGAAGAAAACGCTATCAAATAGAGAGGGGGCTGGTGATGAAACATTTGTTTAAATTTATAATCTTATTGCCCTGGTTTTACTTTTTCAGCTGGATTGAAAAGGACAATAGAGAAAGTAAATTTTTCCCAATTTTTTACTATTTTTACTGGTTTTACATCCCCCTCTATGCTCTGTTTAGCCTTGCTTGGACAGTTATTTCAGTTCTGTTTTTCAATATCGTCTTGAGAAATTTGACAGATATCAAGTTATGGGGCATTTGGTTTCTTTTTATTCTGCTAGCTATTGGTCTGAATAGGTTAACTTATTCCTGTTTCAAAAAAATGCTTAGACTAAGAAAGGAGTTAGGGAAGTCTAAAGGTGGAAGGCATTGATTTATATCGGTAATAACATTTAATAGAACGAAACTAAAGAAAACAATTTTAAAGAGGAGGTGTCGATGATGAAACTGTCGTTTAATTGGTTTAATTTGATGCTCTTATTTCCTTGTTTTTATTTTTTCTATTGGATAGATAATGCTGACAGAAACAGTAAAATTTTCCCCATCTTTTACTATTTTTACTGGATTTATATTTCCCTTTTAGCTCTGTTTAGCTTGGATATGACAATTTTTTCATTCTTATTTTTCCCTTTTGTTCTAAATCATGAATCAGATGCTAGTGCTTGGGGTGTTGGGTTGCTTTTGATAGTCTTATCTCTAGGCAGCGACTGGTTAGACTATATCTTTTTCAAAAAAATGTTTCGCTTGAGACAGGAACTAGGACAATCTAGAGGCGAAAGGCATTGATTTATACTCTTCGAAAATCAAATTCAAACCGCGTCAACGTCGCCTTGCCGTACTCAAGTACAGCCTGCGGCTAGTTTCCTAGTTTGCTCTTTGATTTTCATTGAGTATTGTATTACGTTCTATTTGTAGGAGGTGGCTTATGAAGATTCCTCTCTTAACTTTAGCAAGGCATAAATTTGTTTATGTCTTGCTTACTTTGATTTTTCTTGCTTTGGTTTATCGTGATGTTTTGATGACTTATTTCTTTTTTGATATTCATGCGCCTGACCTAGCCAAATTTGATGGACAAGCAATAAAAAATGACTTATTAAAATCAGCATTAGATTTTCGCATTCTCCAGTTCAATCTAGGTTTTTATCAATCATTTATTATTCCAATCATCATTGTTTTGCTAGGTTTTCAATATATTGAGCTGAAAAATAAAGTTTTACGATTGAGTATTGGAAGAGAAGTAAGTTATCAAGGGTTAAAAAGAAAGTTGACTTTTCAAGTTGCAAGTATCCCTTGTGTGCTGTATTTAGTAACAGTACTGATAATTGCAATTTTAACTTATTTCTTTGGGACTTTTTCTCCTCTTGAATGGAATTCTCTATTTTCTGATGGGAGTAGTTTACAAAGGTTCCTAAATGGAGAGATAACAAGCTATTTGTTCTTTACTTGTGTCCTACTAATCGGTATTTTTATCAATGCAGTCTATTTTTTAAAAATAGTTGATTATGTGGGGAATGTGACTCGTTCGGCAATCACCTATTTGATGTTTCTTTGGCTTGGTTCTATGCTGCTCTATAGTGTTTTGCCTTACTATATGGTTCCTATGACGAGTTTGATGCAAGCTAGCTATGGGGATGTAAGTTTGATGAGACTCTTTACACCTTATATCCTTTATATTGTCCCTTATATGGTGCTTGAAAAATATGAAGATAATGTTTAAGAATTTTTAACAATATTTGGATAAAGAGAAAGATTGTTTTACTACTTCGTATAGTTCTGATGATGATTTTGACCAACTATCTATTGTCAACAGCGGTTCAAAAAGCAGGATGTTTTTCTCTTTTTCAAGAGAGAATTGATTTCAATCTTTTTCCTATAATGACTATTCTGAAGTGAATTTAGAAATCCCCAAACTCTTGTTAAACCTTTCTATTTTTCATGGTAGGATGGCTCTCTGTCATTTTTGCTTGAAAGTGATTTGGCAGACCACTACCATCACTTGATTCGCTATCAATCAAGCTCCTTTTTCGATTATACAAAGGAAACGATTGGTTGTCATTTCTAAATTTTTTTACTCAAGATTTAGTTGTCTGGTTTCTTGGTTTACTTCCGCTAGAATTCATTTCAAAAACAGTCACACTTTTTCTTTTTACTTGCTCAGTTAATGATTTTTGTACTTACTACTGTCTTATCTGATAGCACTTATTAGTGTGGGTGCTGGTTTTTTCGTTTTTTTCTCTATTTTTTTAGCATTTGTGGGACAAGAATGGATGATGGATCATATTGTAACAGTGTATTTAGTACTCCTAAGTTTATTAGTTGTGTTGATTGTTAGTCGCTTGGAAGAGAAATTTAAGAAAAGGATAAACGATGAAACTTGAAATTATAGATGGACAGAAAAAAATTACGGGAAAAGACCTATTTTTAAATCAGTTAAATCTGGTCTTTCAATCAGGAAAAAAATTTATGGCCTTAAAAGGTGATAATGGATCTGGGAAGACGGTTCTTTTAAAGGTACTTGCTGGTTATATTAAAGCTTGACAAAGGAAAAGTTCTTCAAGATGGCAAAGTTTACAGGGGTGAAAAAAATCATTATATTCAGGATGCAGGGATTTTTAATTGAAAAAAAGTAGAGTTTTTTTATCTCATTTATCACTGAGAGAAAATTTGGAACTGTTAAGGTACTTTTCATCTAAAGTTACGGAAAAAAGAATTGCCTATTGGATTCAATATTATGATTTAAAGGAATTTGAAGATGTTGAATACCGTCATTTATCCTTAGGAACAAAGCAAAAAATGGCCTTGATTCAAGCCTTTATTGCCGAACCATCTATACTCTTTCTCGATGAACCCATGAATGCTTTGGATGAGAAGAGTGTGAGGTTAACCAAACAGGTCATTTTATCTTACCTGAAAAAAGAAAATGGTCTGGTTATCCTGACGTCACACATATCGGAAGATATTTCAGACCTTTGCACAGATGTATTAGTTGTCGAAAATGGACATATACAATATTTAAAGGATATACAATCCTAGGAGGTAGCTTATGGCACATCTAAAATCATTTATTACACGCTATTCTAAGGTCTATATTGGTTTAGTTCTGTTGATCTGGATTGCTTTCTTCTTTGTTCCTTGGGATAAACCTGTTCTGGGAATATCTATCAATCTCTTAATCATGCAGAAAGTTTTACTAGTTTTTGGAATTCTGTCCATTTTTGATGGCCTTCTTATCCAAGAAAGTCAGTCTCTTTGTTTTTGGATTGATCTGCTGTTTTTCTCTTTGGATTAACCTATTTATCCTATTTGCTCTTTTGCCGATTTTTGGCAATTAAAGTATCATAAAAGTCAGAGAGGTTAGCTTGGAAACTAGCCTCTTTTTCCTTTTCAAAATGGGGATTCTTCCTTGAAAATAATCAGTGATTGTGCTAAAATTAAAAGAACATTCTAAAATATTCGGAATTTAAAGTAAGGAAAAACATGGCTAATATTTTAAAAACAATTATCGAAAAATGATAAAGGAGAAATCCGTCGTCTGGAAAAAGATGGCCGACAAGGTTTTTCAAATACGAAGACCAAATGGCTGCTTTGACAGATGACCAACTAAAAGCAAAAACAGTTGAATTTAAAGAACGTTATCAAAATGGAGAATCGCTTGATTCATTGCTTTATGAAGCATTTGCGGTTGTCCGTGAAGGTGCCAAACGTGTCCTAGGTCTATTCCCATATAAGGTTCAGGTTATGGGTGGAATCGTTCTTCACCATGGTGACGTGCCAGAAATGCGTACAGGTGAAGGGAAAACCTTGACTGCGACTATGCCGGTATACCTCAATGCCCTTTCAGGTAAAGGGGTTCACGTAGTTACGGTCAATGAATACCTATCAGAACGTGACGCGACTGAGATGGGTGAATTGTACTCATGGCTTGGTTTGTCAGTAGGGATTAACTTGGCTGCCAAATCTCCAATGGAGAAAAAGAAGCCTATGAGTGTGATATTACTTACTCAACCAACTCAGAAATTGGATTTGACTACCTTCGTGATAACATGGTCGTTCGCGCTGAAAACATGGTACAACGTCCGCTTAACTATGCCTTGGTCGATGAGGTTGACTCAATCTTGATTGACGAGGCGCGTACACCTTTGATCGTATCAGGTGCTAATGCGGTTGAAACTAGTCAGCTCTACCACATGGCAGACCACTATGTAAAATCTTTGGACAAAGACGACTATATCATCGATGTGCAGTCTAAGACTATTGGTTTGTCTGATTCAGGGATTGACAAAGCTGAAAGCTACTTCAAACTTGAAAACCTCTATGATATCGAAAATGTAGCTCTGACTCACTTTATCGATAACGCCCTTCGTGCCAACTATATCATGCTTCTCGATATTGACTATGTTGTGAGCGAAGAACAAGAAATTTTGATTGTCGACCAGTTTACAGGTCGTACCATGGAAGGTCGTCGTTATTCTGATGGCTTACACCAAGCTATTGAAGCTAAAGAAGGTGTGCCAATCCAGGATGAAACCAAGACATCTGCCTCAATCACTTACCAAAACCTTTTCCGTATGTACAAGAAATTGTCTGGTATGACAGGTACAGGTAAGACTGAGGAAGAAGAATTCCGTGAAATTTACAACATTCGTGTTATTCCAATCCCAACAAACCGTCCTGTTCAGCGTATTGACCATCCAGACTTGCTTTTTGCTAGCATTGAAGCTAAGTTTAAGGCCGTTGTTAAAGACGTTAAGGCTCGTTACCAAAAAGGTCAACCTGTCTTGGTTGGTACAGTAGCGGTTGAAACCAGTGACTACATTTCTAAAAAATTGGTCGAAGCTGGTGTTCCTCACGAAGTCTTGAACGCCAAAAACCACTATAAAGAAGCCCAAATCATCATGAATGCTGGTCAACGTGGTGCTGTTACCATTGCGACTAACATGGCGGGTCGTGGTACCGACATCAAGCTTGGTGAAGGGGTTCGTGAACTTGGAGGACTTTGTGTGATTGGTACAGAACGTCATGAAAGTCGTCGTATCGATAACCAGCTTCGTGGACGTTCAGGTCGTCAAGGAGACCCAGGTGAGTCACAATTCTACCTATCTCTTGAAGATGACTTGATGAAACGTTTTGGTTCTGAACGCTTGAAGGGAATCTTTGAACGTCTCAACATGTCTGAAGAGGCGATTGAGTCTCGTATGTTGACACGTCAGGTTGAAGCGGCACAAAAACGTGTTGAAGGAAATAACTACGATACCCGTAAACAGGTCCTTCAATACGACGATGTCATGCGTGAACAACGTGAGATTATCTACGCTCAACGTTACGATGTTATCACTGCAGACCGTGACTTGGCACCTGAAATTCAGTCTATGATCAAACGCACGATTGGTCGTGTTGTTGATGGTCATGCGCGTGCCAAACAAGATGAAAAACTAGAGGCAATTTTGAACTTTGCTAAGTACAACTTGCTTCCAGAAGATTCTATTACGATGGAAGACTTGTCAGGCTTGTCTGATAAGGCCATCAAGGAAGAACTCTTCCAACGTGCCTTGCAAGTTTATGATAGTCAGGTTTCAAAATTACGCGATGAAGAAGCAGTTAAAGAGTTCCAAAAAGTCTTGATTTTACGAGTGGTAGATAACAAGTGGACAGATCATATCGATGCCCTCGATCAATTGCGTAATGCGGTTGGACTTCGTGGCTATGCTCAGAACAACCCAGTTGTTGAGTATCAGGCAGAAGGTTTCCGTATGTTTAATGACATGATTGGTTCGATTGAGTTTGATGTGACACGCTTGATGATGAAAGCACAAATTCATGAACAAGAAAGACCACAAGCAGAACACCATATCAGTACAACAGCGACCCGCAATATCGCTGCCCATCAAGCAAATATACCAGAAGATTTGGATTTGAGCCAGATTGGACGGAATGAACTTTGCCCATGTGGTTCTGGTAAGAAGTTTAAAAACTGTCACGGTAAAAGACAATAAAATGAGATAGTTTAGAGGCGGATACCTTGTGAAAAGTAAATTTTTACTTGGTATCCGTTTGATTTATAAGGAGATGAGTTATGGTATTTACAGCAAAAAGTCCTAAAATTAATATTGAAGAAGTTCGTGCCTTATCAAAATTAGAAGGCCGAGCTTTGGAGAGAAAATCTCAGCGTGATCAAGAGCTAGAAGCCATTATACGTGGAGAAGACCAGCGGATTCTCTTGGTAATCGGGCCATGCTCATCTGATAATGAAGAAGCTGTCATTGAGTACGCTAAGCGTTTGGCAGCTTTGCAAGAAGAAGTGGCAGACCGTATCTTTATGGTTATGCGTGTTTATACAGCCAAACCTCGTACCAACGGAGATGGCTATAAGGGCTTGATTCACCAGCCTAACGCGACAGAAGCGCCTAGTCTTATCAACGGAATCAAAGCCGTTCGCCATCTTCATTATCGTGTTATCACAGAAACAGGTATGACAACAGCTGATGAAATGCTTTATCCTGAAAATCTTCCTCTTGTGGATGATTTGATTTCTTACATGGCGGTTGGTGCCCGTTCGGTTGAAGATCAGCAACACCGCTTTGTGGCAAGTGGGGCAGATTTTGCGACTGGTTTTAAAAATCCAACTTCAGGAAATCTCAATGTCATGTTTAATGGGATTTATGCTGCTCAAAACAAACAAAGTTTCCTTTTCCTAGGAAAAGAGGTGGAAACAACTGGGAACCCGCTTTCGCACGCCATTCTTCGTGGAGCGATCAATGAATATGGTAAGAATATTCCTAACTACTACTATGATAATTTGATGGATACCATTGCTCAGTATGAGAAGATGGGCTTGGAAAATCCTTTTATCATCGTCGATACCAATCATGACAACTCTGGTAAGCAATACATGGACCAGATTCGAATTGTTCGCCAGACCTTGATTAACCGTGATTGGAATGAAAAAATCAAGCAGTACGTTCGTGGCTTTATGATTGAGTCTTATCTAGAAGACGGCCGTCAAAACGAACCGGATGTATTTGGCAAGTCTATCACAGACCCTTGCCTAGGCTGGGAAAATACGGAAGCCCTCGTCAGAGAAATCTACCAAACGCTAGGAGAATAAGATGGCATTTATTGAAAAAGGTCAAGAAATCGATATTGAAGCAATCAAGGCAGAAACCCAATTGTCTGCGGAAGCCTTGCGACTAAAGGAGCGTCGTGATAGAGAATTGGCAGACATCATTTCAGGAGAAGATGACCGGATCCTTTTGGTGATTGGTCCTTGCTCTTCTGACAATGAAGAGGCTGTCTTGGAATATGCCCGCCGTTTATCAGCTTTGCAAAAGAAGGTGGCGGACAAGATTTTCATGGTTATGCGTGTTTATACAGCTAAACCTCGCACCAACGGAGACGGCTATAAAGGCTTGGTTCACCAGCCAGATACTTCTAAGGCTCCAAGTTTAATTAATGGCTTGCAGGCTGTGCGCCAGTTGCACTACCGCGTGATTACAGAGACAGGTTTGACAACGGCAGATGAGATGCTTTATCCGTCAAATCTGGTCTTGGTGGATGACTTGGTCAGCTACCATGCTGTAGGAGCTCGTTCTGTGGAAGACCAAGAGCACCGCTTTGTGGCTTCAGGAATTGATGCACCAGTCGGAATGAAAAAAATCCAACCTCTGGAAATCTTGGTGTTATGTTTAATGGCATCTATGCCGCTCAAAATAAACAGACCTTCCTTTTCCATGGGCAAGAAGTTGAGACTTCAGGAAATCCCCTGGCCCATGTCATCCTTCGTGGGGCAGTTAATGAATATGGGAAAAAAATGAGCCTAATTTTTTTACTATGAAACCCCTGCTAAATGCCATTGAGCGTTATGAAACTATGGGACTTGAAAATCCTTTTATTCTCATTGATACCAATCATGATAATTCAGGCAAGCAATATATGGAACAGATTCGAATTGTCCGCCAGACCTTGCAAAATCGTGATTGGAATGAGAAGATTAAAAAGACAGTTCGAGGCTTTATGATAGAATCTTACCTAGCAGATGGTCGTCAAAACCAACCAGAGGTCTTTGGATGTTCCATTACCGATCCTTGCCTAGGTTGGGAAAATACAGAGGCCTTGGTAGAAGAGATTTATGCTACCTTGACAAAAATAAGTGAAAAAGGATGGAGTTGGGGAATCTCAACTCCTTTTGATGAGAATGATAGTTGGACATGGAATTGACATCGAAGAATTGGCTTCGATAGAAAGCGCAGTTACACGACATGAAGGATTTGCTAAGCGCGTGCTGACCGCTAAGGAAATGGAGCGCTTCACCAGTCTTAAAGGGCGCAGACAGATTGAATATTTGGCTGGTCGTTGGTCGGCTAAGGAGGCCTTTTCCAAGGCCATGGGAACGGGCATTGGCAAGCTCGGTTTTCAGGATTTGGAGGTCTTGAACAATGAACGTGGGGCGCCTTATTTTAGTCAGTCACCATTTTCAGGAAAGATTTGGCTGTCTATCAGCCACACAGATCAGTTTGTGACAGCCAGTGTCATTTTGGAGGAAAATCATGAAAGCTAGTCCACATAGACCAACCAAGGCTCTGATTCATCTGGGAGCTATTCGACAAAATATTCAGCAAATGGGGGCTCATATCCCTGAAGGAACGCTCAAATTTGCAGTGGTCAAGGCTAATGCCTATGGGCATGGGGCTGTTGCCGTTGCCACGGCGATTCAAGATGATATTGATGGCTTTTTGCGTTTCCAATATTGATGAAGCCATTGAACTCAGACAAGCTGGACTCAGCAAGCGAATCCTCATTTTAGGAGTTTCTGAACTAGAAGTTGTTTCTCTTGCTAAAAGCATACGACATCACCTTGACTGTGGCTGGACTGGAGTGGGTTCAAGCACTCTTAGATAAGGAAGCGGACCTAACTGGATTGACAGTCCACCTTAAGATTGATTCAGGAATGGGACGGATTGGTTTTCGAGAGGCTAGTGAAGCTGAGCAGGCTCAAGACTTGCTCCAACAACACGATGCTCGTGTTGAAGGGATTTTTACCCACTTTGCTACTGCTGATGAAGAATCAGATGACTACTTTAATGTCCAGTTAGAACGGTTTAAAGATATTTTGGCTAGTATGAAGGAAGTCCCAGAGCTGATCCATGCCAGCAATTCGGCAACGACTCTTTGGCATGCAGAGACTATTTTTCAATGCAGTCCGTATGGGAGATGCCATGTATGGTCTCAATCCAAGTGGAGAGGTTTTGGACTTACCCTATGACTTGAAACCAGCCTTGACCTTGGATTCTGCTCTGGTTCATGTTAAGACGGTTCCAGCTGGAGCTTGCATGGGATATGGAGCAACTTATCAAGCGGATAGCGAGCAAGTCATCGCGACCGTGCCAATCGGCTATGCAGATGGTTGGACACGAGACATGCAGAATTTCGCCGTCTTGGTAGATGGCCAAGCTTGCTCAATCGTCGGCAGGGGTTTTCGATGGACCAAATCACCATTCGTCTGCCTAAGCTTTATCCGCTAGGAACAAAGGTGACCTTGATTGGCTCCAACGGAGGCAAGGAAATCACAGCAACTCAGGTAGCTGCCTACCGCGGGACTATTAACTATGAGGTGGTTTGTCTTCTCAGCGACCGCATTCCGAGAGAATATTATTAAAAAAGAAAGGAGTGGAGCATGAATCTACATCAACCCTTGCATGTATTACCTGGTGTGGGACCAAAGTCAGCAGAAAAATACGCCAAACTAGGAATTGAAAACTTGCAAGACCTCTTGCTCTACTTTCCTTTCCGTTATGAAGACTTTAAGACCAAGCAAGTGCTGGAGCTGGAAGACGGTGAAAAGGCAGTTCTTTCTGGTCAAGTCGTGACTCCTGCCAGTGTTCAGTATTATGGTTTCAAGCGCAATCGTCTGCGCTTTAGCCTCAAGCAGGGAGAAGTCGTTTTTGCCGTGAACTTCTTTAACCAACCCTACCTAGCTGATAAGATAGAGTTGGGAGCAACTCTTGCCGTCTTTGGAAAATGGGATCGTGCCAAGGCTAGTTTGACTGGGATGAAGGTCCTGGCTCAGGTGGAAGATGACCTCCAACCTGTCTATCGCTTGGCTCAGGGAATCAGTCAGGCCAGTCTGGTCAAAGTTATCAAGACGGCCTTTGATCAGGGACTGGACCTCTTGATAGAGGAAAATCTTCCCCAGTCTTTGCTCGATAAATACAAACTCATGTCCCGTTGTCAGGCCGTTCGTGCCATGCATTTCCCCAAGGATTTGGCGGAATACAAGCAGGCCCTTCGCCGTATCAAGTTTGAGGAACTCTTTATTTCCAAATGCAGTTGCAGATGCTTAAGTCTGAAAATAGAGTTCAGGGAAGCGGTCTGGTTCTGGATTGGTCTCAGGAAAAAGTGATAGCAGTCAAGGAAAGCCTTCCATTTGCCCTGACCCCAGCTCAAGAAAAGAGTTTGCAGGAAATTTTGACCGACATGAAGTCCGACCATCATATGAATCGTCTCCTACAAGGAGATGTGGGGAGCGGAAAAACGGTGGTTGCTGGCTTGGCTATGCTTGCGGCGGTGACAGCTGGCTACCAAGCAGCCCTCATGGTACCAACAGAAATCCTTGCAGAGCAACACTTTGAGAGTTTACAGAACCTTTTTCCTAACTTGAAACTGGCTCTCTTGACAGGTTCTTTGAAAGCTGCAGAAAAGAGAGAAGTCTTGGAGACTATTGCCAAGGGTGAGGCTGATTTGATTATCGGAACCCACGCTCTGATTCAGGATGGGGTAGATTATGCTCGTCTGGGCTTGATTATCATCGATGAGCAGCACCGATTTGGTGTAGGGCAAAGGCGTGTTCTGAGAGAAAAAGGCGACAATCCAGATGTACTCATGATGACAGCGACTCCCATACCACGAACCTTGGCCATCACAGCCTTTGGCGATATGGATGTTTCCATTATCGACCAGATGCCAGCAGGGCGGAAGCCTATTGTGACTCGCTGGATCAAACATGAGCAATTACCTCAGGTCTTGACTTGGTTAGAGGGGGAAATTCAAAAAGGTTCACAAGCCTATGTCATCTCTCCCTTGATTGAAGAATCTGAAGCTCTAGACTTGAAAAATGCCATTGCCCTATCAGAAGAGTTGACGGCTCATTTTGCAGGCAAGGCAGAGGTGGCTCTTCTACATGGTAAGATGAAGAGTGATGAAAAAGACCAGATTATGCAGGAATTCAAAGAGCGAAAAACGGATATTCTGGTTTCGACGACGGTTATCGAGGTCGGGGTCAATGTTCCCAATGCGACCGTCATGATTATCATGGATGCCGATCGCTTCGGGCTCAGCCAGCTTCACCAGCTCAGAGGTCGTGTCGGTCGGGGGGACAAGCAGTCCTATGCTGTTCTCGTTGCTAATCCCAAGACTGATTCTGGAAAAGATCGCATGCGCATTATGACAGAAACCACCAATGGTTTTGTTCTTGCGGAGGAAGATTTGAAAATGCGTGGTTCAGGTGAAATTTTTGGAACCAGACAGTCAGGGCTTCCAGAGTTTCAAGTGGCTGATATTATCGAAGATTTTCCGATTTTAGAAGAAGCTAGAAAGGTGGCCAGCTATATCAGTTCTATTGATGGGTGGCAAGAGGATCCAGAATGGCGTATGATTGCCCTACATCTAGAAAAAAGAGAACATCTGGATTAAGCTTTCTCTAAGAAAATCTTAAGCTAGCTTTCAGGTTTGGCCCTTATACTAGAGTCATCAAAAAGAAACGAGGACTCTCACATGACCGTAACGATTAAAGTAAATTACCAAACCACTTTCCAGAAGAAAGAAGTAAAAAGCTAAGACTGGATAGGAGAAAAAAGAGCGAAATGCTCTTTTTTCGTTTCTAAAAGCACAATTTATTGAATCTAAAATAGCACACTGCGGATTCTAAAAAAATTCTAGAAATTATAGTAGATTGAATCCGAAATAGTCCACCGAGTTTTCTAAAACATTGTTAGAAATTAGTTTGAATTCCGCAATTAATTTGTTCAGTTTTTATTTCATTTAACTATAATTTGACTTTCCTAATTTCTTTGTTCATATCTTATTTCAATACACCATATCTTACTATTTCAGAGCCCACATCTAGCATAACTAAAAAAACAGATTCTCCCATCTATTACGGAAAAATCTGTCATTGATTTAATGATTTACAAAAATTCCAACCACGGCTTGCGAACCTCGTCTTTTCTGGTTTCTCTATATTTTTTAGTTCTTATTTATGATGCTCTTTCAATAGTTCTTCAAACTCAGAGATAGTCATACTCAACTGTTGACTGGCAACTTCAGAAGGCAAAAGACCTTGACGGACTAGATTTAATAGCGTCGACAAACTCCCTTCAACTTTCCCACGCTCCAGTCCCTGTTCAATCCCTTCCGCCCTAGCAGTCTCCAAGGCATAGTCCTGCGCTAACAACGCTTGTTCTTCACGCATACGTAGTTGACTAAACATTTTCCTGTCCTCCTCGGACCAGCTCTTGTAGTCTAGCAGTTGATCTGCCTGGCTAATGGCTCGCTCGGGTTGCTGGGTAAAGGGTTTATTACCGAAAAACTCCAACCACGGTTTGCGAATGCTATCTTTGCTGGTTTCTCTATATTTTTTTAATTCCAAGAACGCCATCTTGACTAGATGGTTTTCTTGTCCGTTGTTTGTGATGGTTAAGACCTCACCTGTCGTATCTTCTCGCATACTAAAGCTATGAAAGCCAGGTCATCTGAGAAATAATTACTATCCACAATAGCGATTGCGTAAACAGGAGCGATATGCTTGTAACTCTGGTGGGTGTCACCTTCACGTTGGCGAATTTTCTCAAGATTCTGATTGACCTGACTACATAGATAAGCCCACAAGCGATTGATGAAAAAATTCTGATGATGTACTTGTATTTCGATAATAACCTGTGTTCCATTGTCCAACTCTGCCAAAACGTCTATACTAGTGTAAAAATCCTGAGCCGAGTAGGGCATGGAAGGCAAGACGTGAATATTGCTTCCCTCTAAAATGGTCACATTTTTGGCTGGCAAGTCCAGCATATCGCGAATAAATTGACAAGTGATTTCTGGATTGCTAAAGATTTTCTTAGCTACCAAGTCATTGGTTGGGCTGATGCCCGGATGTCTGAGAATCATCCATTCCCTCCTTCTATTATACCATAGTTTGAAATCTAATTTTGTTAGATTCGATGGTTCTATCTATTTATTCGGAAAAAAGCGTAACTTTTCAAAGTAACTTCCATCTCTCTCCCAAAACTGGAAATTAGTTTTAGAAGTTACCCAATGAAAATCAAAGAGCAAACTAGGAAACTAGCCGCAGGCTGTACTTGAGTACTGCAAGGCAACGTTGACGTGGTTTGAAGAGATTTTCTAAGAGTATAAGATAGATGACTTCTCTGAAACTACTTTCAGAAACGGCTGTTCTATAAAATACTTTTGAAACTGAAATCTATTCTATCACAAAGTATTGAAAGCGCTTAACAAATGGTATATAATGACCTCATAAGAACAAAGAAAAGGAGGAAAGAGGATGCCACAGATTACTAAAGAAGCCTTGATTGCACAAATCAAAGATGGAATCATCGTTTCTTGTCAGGCCCTTCCTCACGAACCGCTTTATACAGAAGCGGGAGGAGTCATTCCCTTGCTGGTCAAAGCGGCTGAGCAAGGTGGAGCAGTCGGTATCCGAGCAAATAGTGTTCGCGATATCAAGGAAATCAAGGAGGTCACAAAACTTCCAATCATTGGGATAATTAAACGAGATTATCCACCACAAGAACCCTTCATCACGGCTACCATGAAAGAAGTTGATGAATTGGCAGAACTGGATATAGAGGTCATTGCTCTGGATTGTACCAAGCGTGAACGCTATGATGGTTTGGAGATCCAAGAGTTCATTCGTCAGGTTAAGGAAATATCCTAACCAGCTCTTGATGGCTGACACAAGTACTTTCGAAGAAGGACTAGCAGCTGTAGAAGCAGGAATTGACTTTGTCGGAACAACCTTATCAGGATACACATCTTACAGTCCAAAAGTGGACGGACCAGATTTTGAATTGATCAAAAAACTCTGTGATGCTGGAGTGGATGTCATTGCAGAAGGGAAAATCCATACACCTGAACAAGCCAAGCAAATCCTGGGATATGGAGTGCGAGGTATCGTTGTTGGTGGCGCTATTACTAGACCAAAAGAGATTACAGAACGCTTCGTTGCTGGTCTTAAATAAAAAAATAAAGAAAGGGGGATTGAGTATGATTATTACTAAAATCAGTCGTTTAGGAACTTATGTGAAAGTAAATCCACATTTTGCAACATTAATAGATTTTCTAGAAAAAACAGGACTAGAAAATTTAACAGAAGGTCCGATTGATATCGATGGTGATCGATTATTTGGTAATTGCTTTACTTATCTAGCAGACGGTCAAGCAGGAGCCTTCTTTGAAACTCACCAAAAATATTTGGATATTCATTTAGTTTTGGAAAACGAAGAAGCTATGGCTGTCACATCGCCAGAAAAATGTAAGCGTTACCCAAAAAAATATGATGAAGCAAAAAGACATTGAATTATATACTGGAGAAGGTAGAACAGTTAGTTCATCTGAGATCAGGAGAATGCCTAATCACTTTTTCCAGAAGATTTACATCAACCGAAAGTTCGTATAAACGATGAACCTGTGAAAAAAGTTGTCTTTAAAGTTGCGATTTCTTAATGTAGAAAGGGAAGAACAATGAAAAAAATGAGAAAGTTTTTATGTCTAGCTGGAGTTGCGCTAGCAGCCGTTGCCTTGGTAGCTTGTTCAGGAAAGAAAGAAACTACAACTAGTACTGAACCACCGACAGAATTATCTGGTGAGATTACAATGTGGCACTCCTTTACTCAGGGGACCACGTCTAGAAAGTATCCAAAAATCAGCAGATGCTTTCATGCAAAAGCATCCAAAAACGAAAATCAAGATTGAAACATTTTCTTGGAATGACTTCTATACTAAATGGACTACAGGTTTAGCAAATGGAAATGTACCAGATATCAGTACTGCTCTTCCTAACCAAGTAATGGAAATGGTAAATTCAGATGCTTTGGTTCCGCTAAACGATTCTATCAAGCGTATTGGACAGGATAAATTTAACGAAACTGCCTTAAATGAAGCAAAAATTAAAGATGATTACTACTCTGTACCTCTTTACTCACACGCACAAGTTATGTGGGTTAGAACAGATTTGTTAAAAGAACATAATATCGAAGTTCCTAAAACTTGGGATCAACTCTATGAAGCTTCTAAAAAATTGAAAGAAGCTGGAGTTTATGGATTGTCTGTTCCGTTTGGAACAAATGACTTAATGGCAACACGTTTCTTGAACTTCTACGTACGTAGTGGTGGTGGAAGCCTCTTAACAAAAGATCTTAAAGCAGATTTGACAAGCCAACTTGCTCAAGATGGTATTAAATACTGGGTTAAATTGTATAAAGAAATCTCACCTCAAGATTCTTTGAACTTTAATGTCCTTCAACAAGCTACCTTGTTCTATCAAGGAAAAACAGCATTTGACTTTAACTCTGGCTTCCATATTGGAGGAATTAATGCCAACAGTCCTCAATTGATTGATTCGATTGATGCTTATCCTATTCCAAAAATCAAAGAGTCTGATAAAGACCAAGGAATTGAAACTTCAAATATTCCAATGGTTGTTTGGAAATTCAAAACATCCAGAAGTTGCTAAAGCATTCTTGGAATCACTTTATAATGAAGAAGACTATGTTAAATTCCTTGATTCAACTCCAGTAGGTATGTTACCAACTATTAGAGGGATTAGCGATTCTGCAGCCTATAAAGAAAATGAAACTCGTAAGAAATTTAAACATGCTGAAGAAGTGATTACAGAAGCTGTTAAGAAAGGTACAGCAATTGGTTATGAAAATGGACCAAGTGTACAAGCTGGTATGTTGACTAACCAACACATTATTGAACAAATGTTCCAAGATATCATTTCAAATGGAACAGATCCTATGAAAGCAGCAAAAGAAGCAGAAAAACAATTAAACGATTTATTTGAGGCTGTTCAGTAGATGTAAAAGACTAGAAAATAGGTGGGCTAGCCTAGCCTAGCCCAATCTTGTAAAAGAAGGGAGAAGGAGAATGGTTAAAGAACGTAATTTAACTCGCTGGATATTTGTTTTGCCAGCTATGATTATTGTAGGATTACTCTTTGTTTATCCGTTTTTCTCGAGTATTTTTTATAGCTTTACCAATAAGCATTTGATTATGCCCAATTATAAATTTGTTGGTTTAGCTAACTATAAAGCTGTGCTATCAGATCCCAACTTCTTTAGTGCGTTCTTTAATTCAATTAAGTGGACCGTTTTCTCATTAGTTGGTCAAGTTTTAGTAGGGTTTGTATTGGCTTTAGCTCTTCACAGAGTACGTCACTTTAAGAAATTATATAGGACTTTATTGATTGTTCCTTGGGCATTTCCTACAATCGTTATTGCCTTTTCTTGGCAGTGGATTCTAAACGGGGTTTATGGCTACTTACCTAATCTAATCGTAAAATTAGGTTTAATGGATCATACACCTGCATTTTTGACAGATAGTACATGGGCGTTCCTATGTTTGGTGTTTATCAACATTTGGTTCGGAGCACCGATGATTATGGTTAATGTACTTTCAGCCTTGCAAACAGTACCAGAAGAACAATTTGAGGCCGCTAAGATAGATGGTGCTTCAAGTTGGCAGGTGTTCAAGTTTATCGTCTTTCCACATATTAAAGTGGTTGTAGGACTTCTAGTAGTTTTGAGAACTGTATGGATCTTTAATAACTTTGATATCATCTACCTAATTACTGGTGGTGGACCAGCCAATGCTACAACGACGCTTCCAATTTTTGCATACAATCTCGGTTGGGGAACTAAATTGTTGGGTCGTGCTTCAGCAGTTACAGTATTGCTCTTTATCTTCTTGATGGCGATTTGCTTTATCTACTTTGCTATCATTAGTAAATGGGAAAAGGAGGGTAGAAAATAATGAAGAAGAAATCCAGTATTTATTTAGATATTCTCTCACATGTACTTTTGATTGGTGCGACAATTGTTGCAATTTTCCCATTGATATGGATTATCATATCTTCTGTCAAGGGGAAAGGGGAATTAACTCAGTATCCAACACGATTTTGGCCTGAACAATTTACATTAGATTATTTCACTCATGTTATTAACGATTTGCACTTTATTGATAACATTCGAAATAGTTTGATTATTGCCTTAGCTACAACCGTTATTGCGATTATAATTTCTGCTATGGCAGCCTATGGTATTGTTCGATTCTTCCCTAAATTGGGAGCAATCATGTCGAGACTACTCGTCATTACATACATTTTCCCACCAATTTTATTAGCAATTCCCTATTCAATTGCCATTGCTAAAGTTGGATTAACAAATAGTTTATTTGGCTTAATGATGGTTTATCTATCTTTTAGTGTTCCATATGCAGTTTGGCTCTTAGTTGGATTTTTCCAAACAGTTCCAATTGGAATTGAAGAAGCTGCTCGAATTGATGGTGCAAATAAATTTGTGACTTTTTACAAAATTGTGCTACCGATTGTAGCGCCAGGTATTGTAGCAACAGCTATTTATACATTTATCAATGCTTGGAATGAATTCTTGTATGCCTTGATTTTGATTAACAATACAGGAAAAATGACAGTAGCAGTAGCCCTTCGTTCACTTAATGGTTCAGAAATCTTAGACTGGGGAGATATGATGGCAGCATCTGTTATTGTAGTTCTTCCATCAATCATTTTCTTCTCTATCATTCAAAATAAGATTGCAAGCGGATTATCAGAAGGATCTGTGAAATAGACGAAAGAAGGAAAGAAATGAATAAGAGAGGTCTTTATTCAAAATTAGGAATTTCTGTTGTAGGCATTAGTCTTTTAATGGGAGTACCTTCTTTGATTCATGCGAATGAATTAAACTATAGTCAACTTTCTGTAGCTCCTGTTTTTCAAGGAGGATCATATCAATTGAACAACAAAAGTATTGACATCAGCCCTTTGTTATTAGATAAATTGTCTGGAGAGAGTCAGACAGTAGTAATGAAATTTAAGGCAGATAAACCAAACTCACTTCAAGCTTTGTTTGGTCTATCTAATAGTAAAGCAGGCTTTAAAAATAATTACTTTTCAATTTTCATGAGAGATTCTGGTGAGATAGGTGTAGAAATAAGAGATGCTCAAAAGGGAATAAATTATTTGTTTTCTAGACCAGCTTCATTATGGGGAAAGCATAAAGGACAGGCAGTTGAAAATACACTCGTATTTGTATCTGATTCTAAAGATAAGACATACACAATGTATGTTAATGGTATAGAAGTGTTCTCTGAAACAGTTGATACATTTTTGCCGATTTCAAATATAAATGGTATAGATAAGGCAACACTAGGAGCTGTTAATCGTGAAGGCAAGGATCATTATCTTGCAAGAGGAAGTATTGATGAAATCAGTCTATTTAATAAAGCAATTAGTGATCAGGAAGTTTCAACTATTCCCTTGTCAAATCCATTTCAGTTAATTTTCCAATCAGGAGATTCGACTCAAGCTAACTATTTTAGAATACCGACACTATACACCTTAACTAGTGGAAGAGTTCTATCAAGTATTGATGCACGTTATGGTGGGACTCATGATTCTAAAAGTAAGATTAATATCGCCACTTCTTATAGTGATGATAATGGGAAAACGTGGAGTGAGCCAACTTTTGCTATGAAGTTTAATGACTATGAGGAGCAGTTAGTTTACTGGCCACGAGATAATAAATTAAAGAATAGTCAAATTAGTGGAAGTGCTTCATTTATAGATTCATCCATTGTTGAAGATAAAAAATCTGGGAAAACGATATTGTTAGCTGATGTTATGCCTGCTGGTATTGGAAACAACAATGCCAATAAAGCTGATTCAGGTTTTAAAGAAATAAACGGTCATTATTATTTAAAACTACAGAAGGATGGAGATAATGATTTCCGTTATACAGTTAGAGAAAATGGTGTCGTTTACGATGAAACGACTAATAACCCTACAAATTATACTGTAAATGATAAGTATGAAGTTTTGGAGGGAGGAAAGCCTTTAACAGTCGAACAATATTCGGTTGATTTTGATAGTGGTTCCTTAAGAGAAACGCACAATGGAAAACAGGTTCCTATGAATGTTTTCTACAAAGATTCGTTATTTAAAGTGACTCCTACTAATTATATAGCAATGACAACTAGTCAGAATAGAGGAGAGAGTTGGGAACAATTTAAGTTATTGCCTCCATTCTTAGGAGAAAAACATAATGGAACTTACTTATGTCCTGGACAAGGTTTAGCATTAAAATCAAGTAATAGATTGATTTTTGCAACATATACGAGTGGAGAACTAACTTATCTCATTTCTGATGATAGTGGTCAAACATGGAAGAAATCCTCAGCTCCAATTCCGTTTAAGAATGCAACAGCGGAAGCACAAATGGTTGAACTGAGAGATGGTGTGATTAGAACATTCTTTAGAACTACTACAGGTAAGATTGCTTATATGACTAGTAGAGATTCTGGAGAAACATGGTCGGAAGTTTCGTATATCGATGAGATTCAACAAACTTCATACGGAACACAAGTATCTGCAATTAGATACTCTCAATTAGTTGATGGAAAAGAAGCAGTCATTTTGAGTACACCAAATTCTAGAAATGGCCGTAAGGGAGGTCAATTAGTTGTCGGTTTAGTCAATAAAGAAGATGATAGTATCGATTGGAAATACCACTATGACATTGATTTGCCTTCGTATGGTTATGCTTATTCTGCGATTACAGAATTGCCAAATCATCACATAGGTGTATTGTTTGAAAAATATGATTCATGGTCGAGAAATGAATTGCATTTAAGCAATGTAGTTCAGTATATAGATTTGGAAATTAATGATTTAATAAAATAAAGGAGAAAAAACATGGTTAAATACGGTGTTGTTGGAACAGGATATTTTGGAGCTGAGTTAGCTCGTTATATGCAAAAGAATGATGGAGCAGAGATTACTCTTCTCTATGATCCAGATAATGCAGAGGCAATCGCAGAAGAATTGGGAGCAAAAGTAGCAAGTTCCTTAGATGAGTTGGTTTCTAGCGATGAAGTAGATTGTGTTATTGTCGCAACTCCAAATAATCTTCATAAAGAACCAGTTATTAAGGCTGCACAACATGGCAAAAATGTTTTCTGTGAAAAACCAATTGCGCTTTCTTATCAAGATTGTCGCGAGATGGTAGATGCATGTAAAGAAAACAATGTAACCTTTATGGCAGGACATATTATGAACTTCTTTAATGGTGTCCATCATGCAAAAGAATTGATTAATCAAGGAGTCATCGGAGACGTTCTATATTGTCACACAGCTCGTAATGGTTGGGAAGAACAGCAACCATCAGTATCATGGAAAAAAATTCGTGAAAAATCAGGTGGTCACTTGTATCACCACATCCATGAATTGGATTGCGTGCAATTCCTTATGGGTGGTATGCCTGAAACTGTAACGATGACAGGTGGAAATGTAGCCCATGAAGGTGAAAATTTCGGTGATGAAGATGATATGATTTTTGTCAATATGGAATTTTCTAATAAGCGTTTTGCTTTGTTAGAATGGGGTTCAGCTTATCGTTGGGGTGAACATTATGTCTTAATCCAAGGAACAAAAGGTGCTATTCGCTTAGACTTATTCAACTGTAAAGGAACTCTTAAGCTAGATGGACAAGAAAGTTATTTCTTGATTCACGAATCGCAAGAAGAAGATGATGATCGGACTCGTATCTATCATAGTACAGAGATGGATGGTGCAATTGCTTATGGTAAACCAGGTAAACGTACTCCATTATGGTTATCATCAGTCATTGATAAAGAAATGCGCTATCTGCATGAGATTATGCAAGGAGCTCCTGTATCAGAAGAATTTGCAAAACTATTGACAGGTGAAGCTGCTCTAGAAGCAATTGCTACTGCAGATGCTTGTACCCAATCTATGTTTGAAGATCGCAAAGTGAAGCTATCTGAGATAGTAAAATAAATATCGGTATTCTCTTATAATAAGTCAAGCACCCCTTTGAAAGTACTTTTAAAGGGGGTGTTTGACTTGCTTTCTTTTTAAAACTGCAATCTATCATAGAACAAACTCTTGAAAGCGCTTTAAAAATAGTATATAATTGTCTCATAAGAAAAAAGGAAAAGGAGGAAAAAGGATGCCACAGATTACTAAAGAAGCTTTGATAAATCAAATTAAAGATGGAATCATTGTTTCTTGTCAGGCCCTTCCTCACGAACCGCTTTATACAGAAGCGGGAGGAGTCATCCCCTTGCTGGTCAAAGCGGCTGAGCAAGGTGGAGCAGTCGGTATCCGAGCCAATAGTGTTCGTGATATCAAAGAAATAAAGGAGGTTACAAAACTTCCAATTATCGGGATCATCAAACGAGATTATCCACCTCAAGAACCCTTCATCACTGCTACTATGAAAGAAGTTGATGAACTGGCAGAACTAGATATTGAAGTGATTGCTCTAGACTGTACTAAACGAGAACGCTACGATGGTTTAGAGATTCAGGAGTTTATCCGTCAGGTTAAGGAAAAATATCCTAACCAGCTCTTGATGGCTGATACTAGTACCTTCGAAGAAGGGTTAGCAGCTGTAGAAGCAGGAATTGACTTCGTTGGAACAACCTTATCAGGCTATACATCTTACAGTCCAAAAGTAGACGGTCCAGATTTTGAACTAATCAAAAAGCTCTGTGATGCAGGTGTAGATGTCATCGCCGAAGGGAAAATTCATACACCAGAACAAGCCAAACAAATCCTAGGATATGGAGTGCGAGGTATTGTTGTTGGTGGCGCTATTACTAGACCAAAAGAGATTACGGAACGCTTCGTTGCGGGTCTCAAATAACACAATCTAAAAACAGAGGAGAGTGGTGGAATAGCTGAAAAAATGAAATCGCATACATTTATAAATCACTCGTTGTCAATTTGGAAATATTTATTAAAAGGAGAATACAAATGAAATTTAGAAAACTAGCTTGTACAGTACTTGCAGGTGCTGCAATTCTTGGTCTTGCTGCTTGTGGAAATTCTGGCGGAAGTAAAGATGCTGGAAAATCTGGTGGAGATAGCGGAAAAACAGAAATCACTTGGTGGGCATTCCCAGTCTTCACTCAAGAAAAAACTGGTGACGGTGTTGGAACATATGAAAAATCTATCATCGAAGCCTTTGAAAAAGCAAACCCAGATGTAAAAGTGAAATTGGAAACTATCGACTTTAAGTCAGGTCCAGAAAAAATCACTACAGCTATCGAAGCAGGTACAGCTCCTGACGTCCTCTTTGACGCACCAGGACGTATCATCCAATACGGTAAAAATGGTAAATTGGCTGACTTGAACGACCTCTTCACTGATGACTTTGTTAAAGATGTTAATAATGAAAACATTGTAAAAGCAAGTAAAGCTGGCGATAAAGCTTACATGTATCCAATCAGTTCAGCACCATTCTACATGGCTATGAACAAGAAAATGTTGGAAGAAGCTGGAGTTGCGAACCTTGTAAAAGAAGGCTGGACAACAGACGACTTTGAAAGTATTGAAAGCACTCAAAGATAAAGGCTACACACCAGGTTCATTGTTCAGTTCAGGTCAAGGGGGAGACCAAGGGACACGTGCCTTTGTAGCAAACCTTTACGGAGCTTCTGTAACAGATAAAGATGTTACTAAGTATACAACTGATGATCCTAAATTCGTTAAAGGTCTTGAAAAAGCAACTAGCTGGATTAAAGATGGTTTGTTGAACAATGGTTCACAATTTGATGGTGGTGCAGACATCCAAAACTTTGCTAACGGTCAAACATCTTACACAATCCTTTGGGCACCAGCTCAAAATGGTATCCAAGCTAAACTCTTGGAAGCAAGTAAAGTAGAAGTAGTAGAAGTACCATTCCCATCTGATTCTGGTAAACCAGCTCTTGAATACCTTGTAAACGGATTCGCAGTATTCAACAACAAGGACGATAAGAAAGTTGCTGCTTCTAAGAAATTTGTTCAATTTATCGCAGATGATAAAGAATGGGGTCCAAAAGATGTTGTTCGTACAGGAGCATTCCCAGTTCGTACATCATTTGGTAAACTCTATGAAGACAAACGTATGGAAACAATCGGTGCTTGGACTAAGTACTACTCTCCATACTACAATACAATTGATGGTTTTGCAGAAATGAGAACTCTATGGTTCCCAATGTTGCAATCAGTTTCAAATGGCGACCAAAAACCAGCTGATGCATTGAAAGCATTTACTGAAAAAGCAAACGAAACTATCAAAAAAGCTACTAAACAATAAACCCTAAACTAGATGTTGTAGCCCCTTTTCCCTTTGCACGCTTGTGTAAGAAAAGGGGGCTTTTATTTAAAAGGTAAATCATCATTCTCTTAGGAGATTATCAATAAAAAAGAAAAGGAAAGAGAGGTGCCTACAGTGAAAGTTAATAAAATTCGTATGAGAGAAACCGTTATTTCTTATGCTTTCCTAGCGCCAGTTTTATTCTTCTTTGTTGTCTTTGTTTTAGCACCAATGATTATGGGCTTCATCACAAGTTTCTTTAACTATTCTATGACTAGTTTCCAATTTGTGGGCTTAGATAACTATATCCGTATGTTTAAAGATCCTGTCTTCACAAAATCTCTGATTAACACAGTTATTTTGGTTATTGGATCAGTTCCTGTAGTTGTTCTCTTCTCGCTCTTTGTAGCGTCACAGACCTACCATCAAAATGCTATCGCTAGATCATTCTATCGCTTTGTATTCTTCCTTCCAGTTGTTACAGGTAGTGTTGCCGTAACAGTTGTATGGAAATGGATCTATGATCCACTATCAGGTATCTTGAACTTTGTGCTTAAATCAAGTCATATCATTACTCAAAACATTTCATGGCTTGGTGATAAGCACTGGGCATTGATGGCGATTATGATTATCCTCTTGACAACTTCAGTTGGTCAACCGATTATTCTCTATATCGCTGCTATGGGTAATATTGACAATTCATTGGTTGAAGCTGCCCGCGTTGATGGTGCAACTGAGTTTCAAGTTTTCTGGAAGATTAAATGGCCAAGCCTTCTTCCAACAACTCTTTATATCGCAATCATCACAACAATTAACTCATTCCAATGTTTCGCCTTGATTCAGCTTTTGACATCTGGTGGTCCAAACTACTCAACAAGTACCTTGATGTACTACCTATACGAAAAAGCCTTCCAATTGACAGAGTATGGTTATGCCAACACAATTGGTGTCTTCTTGGCAGTTATGATTGCTATCGTAAGTTTTGTTCAATTTAAAGTACTCGGAAACGACGTAGAATACTAAAGAAAGGAGACAGCTATGCAATCTACAGAAAAAAAACCATTAACAGCCTTTACTGTTATTTCAACAATCATTTTGCTCTTGTTGACTGTGCTGTTCATCTTTCCATTCTACTGGATTTTGACAGGGGCATTTAAATCACAGCCTGATACAATCGTTATTCCACCACAATGGTTCCCTAAAATGCCAACCATGGAAAACTTCCAACAACTCATGGTGCAAAACCCTGCTATGCAATGGATGTGGAACTCGGTATTTATCTCATTGGTAACCATGTTCTTAGTCTGTGCAACTTCATCTCTAGCAGGTTATGTATTGGCTAAAAAACGTTTCTATGGTCAACGTATCCTCTTTGCAATCTTTATTGCTGCCATGGCACTTCCAAAACAAGTTGTCCTTGTCCCATTGGTACGTATCGTCAACTTCATGGGAATCCACGATACTCTCTGGGCAGTTATCTTGCCTTTGATTGGATGGCCATTTGGGGTTTTCCTTATGAAACAATTTAGTGAAAATATCCCTACAGAGTTGCTTGAATCAGCTAAAATCGATGGTTGTGGTGAGATTCGTACTTTCTGGAGCGTAGCCTTCCCAATTGTGAAACCAGGGTTTGCGGCTCTTGCAATCTTTACCTTCATCAATACTTGGAACGACTACTTCATGCAGTTGGTAATGTTGACTTCACGCAACAATTTGACTATTTCACTCGGTGTTGCGACCATGCAAGCTGAAATGGCAACCAACTATGGTTTAATCATGGCAGGGGCAGCTCTTGCTGCTGTGCCAATCGTAACAGTCTTCTTAGTATTCCAAAAATCCTTCACACAAGGTATTACTATGGGAGCTGTTAAAGGATAAGAAACGATTCTTTTTACCAATTAATATTATAGTACTTAAAAGCCTGATACACCATGAGGTAAGAAGCTTAATGACGATCAAATATAATACTTTGATGATTGAAAAAGATGAAGAATTGACAAAATTGATTTATCATCAAAGATTCGTTCGAGTTAGGAAAATACATACGATGGTGACAAGGTCTTTAGCTATTCAAGAAACCAAAGCTGAAAACTAGCTTAAGACCAAGAACGGCAGATCACTTGTTAGTAAGGCGAATATTCTGCAGCTAATATTCATGGACAGCACAGCCAGAGACTGGATTAGCTAAGACATTGGTTTTGTCCATTGTTTGAACACCACCACCTGTTGGTTATCAATTTTATGATTTTCTTCCCAGGAGAATGCACCAAGGTGCAGGTATAAACACTGTCAGGCAAAAGTATTTGTTGAATTGATTAGGAAATAATATGTCTTTGAGTTTTAGCACACTTACTATGATGTTTATATTTGTGAGGTAGAGAAACAGATTCTATTGTTGCATGTTTATTCAGAAAAGGGCAGGAGAAGCTGAGAGCCCTAAGTGTCTACGGCAGCAAGAGTAGGATTATTGACCAAGACTGATGATTTTACGAAATAGCTGTGAATGTAGCTGATGTTTATAAATCAATAAAGATCGTTCAATTTTAAAAGGAGAATGAAGGTATTTGAATTAATAAATATGTTAGCTGGACAGTGCTTGTAATGATAATCCGTGGAGGGCTAGATGGATTTAATACATACTTGAGTACTATTTTAATTGTTTGCTGTCCGGGATATATATAGATTATATAACCCATAGATAAAATAGAAAAAAGTCCAAAAAAGAAAAAGAAAAAATAGATTTGTTCATGGTAGGAACTTATGAAAGCTTTACTGACAAAAAAGAAAACAGTTTACAAAGAAAAATGATGGAGGAGCAAACATGTTACAAAAAGGAAGAAGTCTCATCAAGGCTGCATTTGATACAGATAATTTTCTAATGCGAATTAGTGAGAAGGTTTTAGATATTGTAACAGTCAATCTTCTCTTTGTAGTAACTTGTTTACCAATCGTAACGATTGGAGTAGCCAAAATAAGCCTCTATCAGACGATGTTTGAAGTCAAGCAAAGTAGACGTGTTCCAGTTTTTAGAACCTATCTAAGAGTTTTCAGGCAAAATATAAAGCTGGGTTTTCAATTGGGTCTTTTAGAGTTAGAATTGTCTTCCTAAGCCTGTCTGACCTTTATCTCTTCTGGGGACAAACAGCTCTTCCTTTTCAATTAGTTAAAGCTATTTGTTTAGGTATTCTGATTTTCCTTACCATTGTGATGTTGGCTAGTTACCCTATCGCGGCACGTTATGACCTATCTTGGAAAGAAATTCTTCAAAAAGGACTGATGTTGGCTAGTTTTAATGCTCCTTGGTTTATCTTGATGATCGTAATTATCTTTTTGATTTTGATGATTCTATATCTATCAGCCTTTACCCTTCTATTGGGAGGATCAGCTTTTATTCTCTTTGGTTTTGGACTTCTTGCTTTTTTACAAGTAGGAGTGATGGAAAAGCTATTTGCTAAGTATGAGTAAAGGTTGCAATTGTTTCTGAAACTACTTTCAAACGCCCCAAACGCTATTCTATAAGCAAGAAACTAAAATCTAAGTGTCTACAAGATATTGAAAGCCTTTTCGGTAAAGTGTATACTAAAGAAGTAAAGAAAGAATCTGCTTTAGCAGAAAATAAAAATAATAGGAGAAAATCTATGTCAGATTTGAAAAAATACGAAGGTGTCATTCCAGCCTTCTACGCATGTTACGATGAACAAGGAGAAGTAAGTCCAGAACGTACGCGTGCCTTGGTTCAATACTTCATTGATAAAGGTGTTCAAGGTCTCTATGTCAATGGTTCTTCTGGCGAATGTATCTACCAAAGTGTTGAAGACCGCAAGTTGATTTTGGAAGAAGTCATGGCAGTTGCCAAAGGTAAATTAACTATTATTGCCCATGTTGCTTGCAATAATACTAAAGATAGTATGGAACTAGCTCGCCATGCAGAAAGCTTGGGTGTAGATGCCATTGCAACGATTCCACCAATTTACTTCCGCTTGCCAGAATACTCAGTTGCCAAATACTGGAACGATATTAGTTCTGCAGCTCCAAATACAGACTATGTTATCTACAACATTCCTCAATTGGCAGGTGTTGCTTTGACTCCAAGTCTTTATACTGAAATGTTGAAAAATCCACGTGTTATCGGTGTGAAGAACTCTTCTATGCCAGTTCAAGATATCCAAACTTTTGTTAGCCTTGGTGGAGAAGACCATATCGTCTTTAATGGTCCAGATGAGCAGTTCCTAGGAGGACGCCTCATGGGTGCTAAGGCTGGTATCGGTGGTACTTACGGTGCTATGCCAGAACTCTTCTTGAAACTCAACCAATTGATTGCGGATAAAGATTTAGAAACAGCGCGTGAATTACAATACGCTATCAACGCAATCATTGGTAAACTCACTTCTGCACATGGAAATATGTATGGTGTCATTAAAGAAGTCTTGAAGATCAATGAAGGACTTAATATTGGATCTGTTCGTTCACCTTTGACACCAGTGACTGAAGAAGATCGTCCAGTTGTGGAAGCAGCTGCAGCCTTGATTCGTGAAACTAAGGAGCGCTTCCTCTAATTCATAAGGAGGTATTTATGACTAACTACATTGCAATTGATATCGGTGGAACTAACATCAAGTATGGTTTGGTTGATCAAGAGGGGCAACTTCTTGAATCGCATGAGATACCGACAGAGGCACATAAGGGTGGCCCCCATATTTTATAGAAAACCAAACAGATTGTAGCTAGTTATCTTGAAAAAGATTCTGTAGCAGGTGTTGCCATTTCTTCGGCAGGTATGGTGGATCCTGACAAGGGTGAGATTTTCTATGCAGGCCCACAGATTCCAAATTATGCAGGTACACAGTTCAAGAAGGAAATCGAGACTAGCTTTGATATTCCTTGTGAAATTGAAAATGATGTCAACTGTGCAGGTCTTGCTGAGGCAGTATCTGGTTCAGGCAAGGGAGCGAGTGTGACACTTTGCTTAACCATTGGAACAGGTATTGGTGGTTGTTTAATTATTGACGGTCAAGTCTTCCATGGTTTTAGTAACTCTGCCTGTGAGGTTGGCTATCTACACATGCAGGATGGAGCCTTCCAAGATTTAGCCTCAACCACAGCTTTGGTTCGTTATGTAGCAGAAGCACATGGTGATCCAGTCGAACAGTGGAATGGTCGTAGAATCTTTAAGGAAGCTACTGAAGGGAACAAACTCTGCATGGATGGTATCGACCGCATGGTTGACTATCTAGGAAAAGGTCTAGCTAATATTTGTTATGTGGCCAATCCAGAAGTAGTTATTCTCGGTGGTGGTATCATGGGACAAGAAGCTATTCTCAAGCCTAAAATTCGAAAAGCTTTGAAAGATGCTTTGGTACCAAGTCTAGCAGATAAGACGAGATTAGAATTTGCTCATCACCAGAATACAGCAGGGATGTTAGGTGCCTACTACCATTTCAAAACAAAACAATCCTAGTTTGGCAGAGCCAAACTAGGATTTTCTAATTCTTCTTTGTCTTCGATAGCCGTTGAGTTTTTTATTTTCCCAGTAGCTATTGAATATTCTCTCTTTATTTTCTCGATTGATTTCTAAAAAGTAAGCATAAATTAAATCAATCCAAAAAAGCATTGGAAGTTGAGAGGAGATACGCTGGATATAGGATGATTGATTGTGACTAGCAACCAGTACAGTTTCAGTATACAGTTGGTTTTCTTTGTTTGGTACGCTGGTAAAGAGGACTGTTTTTGCCCCCATTTCTTTAGCATCTAACAAGCTGTCTAGAATAGATTGAGTAGATCCAGATAGTGAAAAACCTAGAACCAAGCAATTGTCATCCATGATACTAGTAGTCCAAGCAAAGCCATCTTGATCGGTTATAGCTTCACAGACCACTCCTAAACGCATAAAGCGTAATTTCATCTCACGAGCGACAAGGCCAGAGCTTCCAGTGCCAAAAAAATAGACTCTTTCAGCATCTTCTATCATATTAGCTATTCGTTCAATTTGATTTTCATTAATTAATTCCTGAGTTTGCTCTCGCATATTGCTATAGCTTCTGAGAACACCTTGGATAAGAGGATTATGGGTCGATAGCTGAAGATTTTGGTTATCAATTTGATGTTGGTATTGGAAAATAAATTCTCTATAGCCAGTAAAACCACACTTTTTAGCAAAACGGGTTAGAGCCGCCTGGGAAATATGAAGTTTCTGAGCGACATTTTGTGATGATAAATCATCCTGTATCGTATCGACCTGTAAGAAATAGCGAGCAATTTCTTGCTCTAATTCAGTTAATTCATCAAAGTGGAGATCAATAATAGAGGGAATATCTTGATTGTTCATGGGATTCCTTTGTATGATTTATATTAAATTAAAAGTCAAAAATTTCTATTGGTTGATATTATTATACCATATAAAATAATGATAATTAAATAAAAAAGAAAAGCTCTTTTAAAAATCAAATAAAGTGTTCCCGTTTTCCATAATTTTCTTCTCAATTTGTGGTACAATGAAGAATGAGATTTTAAATAGAAATGAGACTGACTTGTATGAGAAAATTTGATAGCCATTCGATTCCGATTCGGCTTAATTTATTGTTTTCAATTGTTATTTTGCTCTTTATGACCATCATTGGTCGCCTGCTTTACATGCAGGTTTTGAACAAAGATTTTTATGAGACAAAACTAGCATCGGCAAGTAAAACAAAGGTGACAACTAGTTCGGCTCGTGGACAAATCTACGATGCAACAGGGAAACCTCTCGTCGAAAACACCATCAAGCAAGTTATATCTTTTACAAGGAACAACAAGATGACGGCTGCAGACTTGAAAGAAACAGCCAAGAAGTTGCTAGCCTATGTGGGAGTTTCTTCTCCAACATTGACTGACCGACAGTTGGCAGACTACTACCTAGCAGATCAAGACGTCTATAAGAAAGCAGTGGAAAGTTTACCACGTGAGAAACGACTAGATTCTGATGGAAATCAATTATCTGAGTCTGAGCTTTACAATAACACAGTAGAAAGCATAGATCCAAGTCAATTGACCTACTCGGATGACGAAAAGAAAGAAATTTACCTCTTTAGCCAACTCAATGCAGTTGGAAATTTTGCGACAGGGACCATTGCGACAGATTCCTTGACAGATACACAGATTGCATTGATTGCTTCAGCTTCTAAGAATTTACCTGGGATCAGTATTTCAACTTCGTGGGATCGAAAGGTCCTAGAGACTTCACTTTCGTCTATAGTAGGAAGTGTATCCAGTGAAAAAGCTGGTCTTCCAGCTGAAGAAGCAGATGCTTATATCAAAAAGGGTTATTCTCTAAATGACCGTGTTGGAACCTCTTATCTAGAAAAACAATATGAAGAAACCTTGCAAGGAAAACGCTCGGTGAAAGAAATCCATCTGGACAAGTATGGCGATATGGAAAGTGTCGAAAATATCGAAGATGGTACCAAAGGGAATAATATTAAACTGACTATTGATTTGGCCTTCCAAGATAGTGTGGATGCTTTGCTGAAAAGTTATTTCAATTCCGAGCTAGGAAATGGTGGAGCCAAGTATTCTGAGGGTGTGTATGCAGTTGCTCTAAATCCAAAAACAGGTGCTGTGTTATCCATGTCAGGGATCAAACATGACCTGAACACGGGAGAGTTAACACAGGATTCCTTGGGAACTGTGACCAATGTCTTTGTACCCGGTTCGGTTGTTAAGGCCGCTACCATCAGCTCAGGTTGGGAAAATGGTGTTTTATCAGGAAACCAAACCTTAACAGATCAGCCTATTGTTTTCCAAGGTTCAGCTCCAATTTATTCTTGGTATAAATTGGCATATGGATCTTTTCCTATTACAGCTGTGGAAGCCTTGGAGTATTCATCTAATGCTTACGTGGTTCAAACCGCTCTTGGAATCATGGGCCAGACCTATCAACCAAATATGTTTGTTGGAACCAGCAATTTGGAAACAGCTATGGGAAAACTTCGTTCGACATTTGCTGAATATGGTCTTGGAGCCTCAACAGGCATTGACCTTCCAAATGAGTCAACTGGTTTTATACCAAAAGAGTATAATTTCGCTAATTACATTACCAATGCATTTGGTCAGTTTGATAACTACACCCCAATGCAATTGGCCCAGTACGTTGGAACTATTGCCAACAACGGTGTTCGGATTGCACCTCACATTGTCGAGGGGATTTATGGAAACAATGAACAAGGAGGCTTAGGGGACTTAATCCAAACTGTTGATACCAAGGAAATGAATAAAATTAATATTTCTGAGTCTGATGTTTCCATCCTCCAACAAGGCTTTTATCAAGTGTCACATGGTGGTAGTGCTTTGACAACCGGTCGTGCCTTTTCCAATGGTGCAGCTGTATCCATTAGTGGAAAAACAGGTACCGCCGAAAGTTATGTAGCAGGTGGCCAAGAAGCCAACAATACTAATGCTGTAGCCTATGCACCATCAGATAATCCTCAAATAGCTGTTGCTGTTGTCTTCCCTCATAACACCAACCTTACAAATGGTGTCGGACCTTCCATTGCGCGCGACATTATCAACCTCTATAATCAACACCATCCAATGAATTAGAAAGGAACTTATGCTTTATCCAACACCTATTGCTAAGCTAATTGACAGTTATTCTAAGTTACCGGGTATCGGGATTAAGACGGCTACCCGTCTGGCCTTCTATACTATTGGAATGTCTGATGACGATGTCAATGAATTTGCTAAAAATCTCCTTTCTGCTAAGAGAGAGCTGACCTATTGCTCCATCTGTGGTCGTTTGACTGATGACGATCCTTGCTCTATCTGTACCGATCCGACTCGTGACCAGACGACGATTTTAGTTCTCGAGGATAGTCGAGATGTAGCAGCCATGGAGAATATCCAAGAATACCACGGACTCTATCATGTTTCTGCATGGACTCATTTCTCCTATGAATGGCGATCAGTCCAGACGATATCAATCTCAAGAGCCTCATGACTCGTCTGATGGATAGTGAAGTTTCAGAAGTAATCGTAGCAACCAATGCCACAGCAGATGGGGAAGCGACTTCCATGTATCTTTCCCGTTTGCTCAAGCCAGCTGGAATCAAGGTTACTCGCCTAGCACGAGGTCTCGCTGTGGGAGCAGATATCGAGTATGCGGACGAAGTGACACTCTTACGAGCCATTGAAAATCGAACAGAGTTGTAAGTGTAGACAAATTAACGAACTCAATTCATTTATACATAAAATCAAGGAGATCGATATTGTTTTATCGGTCTCTTTTAGATGTATCGAAGGCTAGTATCAGGTTCAAAGTTTTAGCAAATATGATATACCAAAGAGCGAGTATTCTAGTAGAATTAGGACAAGTAATATGAAACAAACGATTATTCTTTTATATGGTGGACGGAGTGCGGAACGCGAAGTCTCTGTCCTTTCAGCGGAGAGTGTGATGCGTGCGGTTAACTACGATCGTTTCACAGTTAAGACTTTCTTTATCAGTCAGTCAGGTGACTTTATCAAAACGCAAGAATTTAGTCAGACTCCAGGTCAAGAGGACCGTCTCATGACCAATGAAACATTGATTGGGATAAGAAAGTTGCACCAAGTGCTATCTACGAAGAAGGGGCAGTGGTCTTTCCAGTCCTGCATGGTCCGATGGGAGAGGATGGCTCTGTTCAAGGATTCCTTGAAGTTTTGAAAATGCCTTATGTCGGCTGCAACATCTTGTCATCAAGTCTTGCCATGGATAAAATCACGACCAAGCGTGTCTTAGAATCTGTCGGGATTGCCCAAGTTCCTTATGTATGCTATCGTTGAAGGTGATGATGTGACTGCTAAAATCGCTGAAGTGGAAGAAAAATTGACTTATCCAGTCTTTACAAAACCGTCAAATATGGGTTCTAGTGTTGGTATTTCTAAGTCTGAAAATCAAGAAGAACTCCGTCAAGCCTTGAAACTTGCCTTCCAATATGACAGCCGTGTCTTGGTTGAGCAAGGGGTGAATGCCCGTGAAATCGAGGTTGGTCTCTTGGGTAACTACGATGTCAAGAGCACGCTGCCAGGAGAAGATTGCAAGGATGTTGCACTTTTATGACTATGATGCCAAGTATATTGATAACAAAGATTACTATGGATATTCCAGCCAAAATCAGTGATGATGTGGTAGTTGTCATGCGTCAAAATGCAGAAACAGCCTTTCGTGCGATTGGTGGACTCGGTCTCTCTCGTTGTGATTTCTTCTATACAGATAAGGGCGAGATTTTCCTAAATGAGAATACTACCATGCCAGGTTTCACCCAGTGGTCTATGTACCCACTACTTTGGGACAATATGAGAATCAGCTACCCAGACCTAATCGAGCGTTTGGTTGATCTTGCTAAAGGAAAGTTTTGACAAGCGCAGAAGCGCATTTGCTATAAAAATGAAGAGGGTAGGAGCCAGAACCATCACTGCAAGGTGACTAGAGTTCTCGGACTTCAACCCTTTTTAAAAGGGAGTGAAATGAAACTTACAATCTCACGAAGTTGCCGCCCAAGCTGTGGAGCAAAAATGATGTCAACAGTCTTTGAGGATAGTCCAGTTGAAAAGTGCTGAGTTTGACAGTCGTTTGATTGGGACTGGAGATTTATTTGTGCCCCCTCAAAGGTGCGCGTGATGGTCATGGACTTTATCGAAAACAGCCTTTTGAAAATGGCAGCTTCTGCAACCCTGTCTGAGAAAAAGAGGTCGCCAAATCATCCCTACATTTAGTAGATGATGTTTTGACTGCCTTTCAATCCACTAGCATCCTACTATCTTGAAAAACAGCGATGATGTCTTTTGCATGTCACAGGTTCAAATGGCAGAGACAACGACCAAGGATATGTTAGCGCACTTGCTATCAACAACCTACAAGACCTACAAAACACAAGGAACTACAATAACGAGATAGGCCTTCCCTACACAGTTCTCCATATGCCTGAAGGAACAGAAAAGTTAGTCTTGGAGATGGGGCAGGATCACTTGGGAGATATTCATCTCTTGTCAGAATTGGCCCATCCAAAAACAGCCATTGTGACCTTGGTTGGAGAGGCTCATTTAGCCTTCTTCAAAGACCGCTCTGAAATCGCTAAAGGGAAAATGCAAATTGCAGATGGTATGGCATCGGGTTCTTTGCTTTTGGCACCAGCCGACTCCATTGTAGAGGACTACTTGCCAACCGATAAAAAGGTGGTCCGTTTTGGGGTAGAAGCAGAGCTAGAAATCACAGACTTGATTGAGCGCAAGGACAGTCTGACCTTTAAGGCCAATTTCTTGGAGCAAGCCCTTGATTTGCCAGTGACTGGTAAGTACAATGCCACTAATGCCATGATTGCATCTTATGTTGCCCTGCAAGAAGGAGTGACTGAGGAGCAGATTCATAATGCCTTCCAAAATCTTGAATTGACGCGTAATCGTACCGAATGGAAGAAAGCAGCCAATGGAGCAGATATCTTATCAGATGTGTATAATGCCAATCCAACTGCTATGAAGCTGATTTTAGAGACTTTTTCTGCCATTCCAGCCAATGAAGGGGGCAAAAAAATCGCTGTCTTAGCGGATATGAAGGAACTTGGTAACCAGTCTGTTCAACTCCATAATCAGATGATTTTGAGCCTCTCGCCAGATGTGATACTGTTATTTTATGGAGAAGATCATCGCAGAATTGGCTCAACTCGCCAGTCAAATGTTCCCAATCGGCCATGTTTATTACTTCAAAAAAACAGCCGACGAGGATCAATTTGAGGCTATGACCAAGCAGGTCAAGGAAAGCCTTGGAGCCATGATCAAATCCTGGTCAAAGGATCCAACTCTATGAATTTAGCCAAGTTGGTAGAAAGTTTAGAACATGAAGACAAGTGATTTTGTCAAGTATTTGCAAAGAATGATTGCCATTACAGATACTGGACTAACCTTTACAAAAGATCCGTTTGACCGTGAGCGTTATGAGGACTTAGGGGGCCTTTTATCTGAAATGTTGAATCAAGCATCAGACTTAGATGCAGAAGAAGTAGCAGAAGTCTTGAAACCAACTTCTGCTTATGCGACTCCTTTAATGGATGTTCGTGCTTGGATTGTTGAGGATGAAAAAGTATGTCTAGTTAGGGGACAAGGAGAGGATAGTTGGGCTTTGCCAGGTGGCTTTGGAGAGGTCGGCTATTCTCCAACCGAAAATATTCTCAAGGAAATTGAAGAAGAAACTGGCTTTGAAGCCAAAGTAGAAAGACTGCTGGCTGTTTTTGATACCAATCGTTTCCAACTACAGAGCAAACAGTATGCAAAGTTTGTTTTTGAATGTAAGCTTCTCGCTGGACAATTCCAAGAAAATCAAGAAATCGCTGACCTTCAATTTTTTGCCATTGATCAACTGCCGAAACTTATCTGAAAAACGCATTACCAAGGAGCAAATAGAGATTCTTTGGCAGGTTTATCAAGGTCAGAGGGAGCAATATCTTGACTAAGAAGATGATTATCGTATTTTTAAATCCATTTTTGACAAATAGCATGGTATAATAATATGCAGGAAAATTTTGAATCATGAGGAAGACTAGATGAATTTATGGGATATTTTCTTTACGACTCAGGCAACCGAACCACCTAAGTTTGACCTTTTTTGGTATGTTAGCCTATTTACGCTCTTAGCCTTGACCTTTTATACAGCCTATCGCTATCGTGAAAAGAAGGTTTACCAACGATTTTTCCAAATCTTGCAGGCTGTTCAGTTGATCCTACTTTATGGTTGGTATGGGGTCAATCATATGCCGCTGTCAGAAAGCCTACCTTTTACCATTGCCGTATGGCTATGTTTGTGGTGCTCTTTGCTTCCTAGGTCAGTCTAAATATAGGCAGTATTTTTGCATTGCTAGGGACATTTTGGGACACTAGCGGCCTTTTGTTTATCCAGTGCCAGATGCCTATCCTTTCCCCACATATTGCGATTTTTATCCTTTATCTTTGGGCACTTAGCTCTCTTGGGGAACTCTCTGGTTTATCTATTGAGACAGTATAACGCGCGATTGCTGGATGTGAAGGGAATTTTTCTCATGACCTTTGCACTAAATGCCTTAATTTTTGTGGTCAATTTGGTGACAGGTGGAGATTATGGATTCTTGACTAAAACCACCATTGGTTGGAGACCACTGAAGCTTATGCTAATTATTTAATCGTTTCCCTGGCCTTATCAGCAGCGATTACGTTGACAAAGAAAATCTTGGAGCTATTTTTAGCACAAGAAGCAGCCAGAATACTTACAAAGAAAGCTTAATTTTAGGGCTTTCTTTTTTCGTAAATTTTATTTTTTATAAGTTGTTTGGTAAAGAGAGAGATTGAGAATGGAAGGGAGTGAGGCTAAATTCCCAAACTAAGTTCCACTGCTAATCAAGTGGAAGTTGGTCTGATAAAATCCTAAAAACCAAGTGAAAATCCGTGTCCAGAGTAGAGTTCACTGGTTTTACTCAGCTTGATTTCATCGTTTTTGTAGCCGAAGGGAATCGAAAAAAAGAGCGCACAAAATCCCCTCATCTGAAAGCGTTTCAGATTAAGTTCCGCTATGGTGGAAGTTAGTGTGAGACGTTTGAATGGGGTTTTTGGTTAGTTTTTAGATTTTATGTTGGAGTAATGTAGACGACTGACAGACGTCTTCTGCAGGTATTTTAGAAATACCGAGAAGCTTAGGAATCTCTTCTCCATAGGTAAAGGCAAAAGAGCTCATAGGCTGATCTTCCATTTCAAAGCAGCACGTTTGACATTGTTGACATGAGAACAAACGAGATTGATGTCCTCTTGAGTTAAGTTGTCAAAAGAAGTTCCCTTAGGTAGAATGTCACGAATTAGTGTGTGATTTTTCTCAATTCTCCCTTTCTGGTCAGAGCGATTAGGATCACAAAAGAAGAGTTTACTCTCTCCTCGCACATCCATTTCGATATCATCGACCCTGGCAAACTCTCCACCATTATCGGTAAGAATGACAGGAAAGAGTTGGAAGAAATCTTTATCAGCTTCATGAAGAGTGTTCTTGATGGCATAGAGGTGTTTGCTAACCTCAAGGGCAGTTTTATTATCCAGAAGCCTAGCGAAGATAAAGTTACAGAAAGACAGGTTGAAGGTAAGTAGGACTTTACCTCCCATCCTGCCCATAACTGTGTCCATTTCCAGCCAAAGAGTCTAGTTGATTAGGACTAAATAGTTTTGGGAAATCCTCATAGGAACGGCCTTTTTTTAGCTTCTTTAGGGATGGAAGGTAGCTTACTTTTTCCGTCTTTCTTTGAATTTAACGGCTCTAGCAAGATCAATCGGAGCGATAGATAGGTATCCTTTTTCGGATATGTCGATAGACAGTTGAGGAGCTGACATCAAGATTGTGAGTTTTTGAGAATATGATAGATGTGTTGTCCCTTTTACACCCTCAGAAATGACTTTGTCCATGTCCCAGAAGGTCTTGGAATTAAGGGAGTTCCTTCACGAGCCTCAACAAGAGTTTGTTCGTACTGTTTTTGAGCTTGTTTAGCAGGTAGAAGATTTTCTGATAGCCACAATTTTTGTCTTCTTTTAGGGCATCCATTACAGACAAAGGGAGCCTTATCAAGTAGAGGGCAAGGAAGGTTATCGCATGTAGACTCTCGGACTCGTCTGTTTCGCTTCACTTCTTTGGAAACAGTGGTCGGGTCTTTTAGAATGGATTGTCCAATAGCTTTGAAGGTTTCACCGCGCTCTAAGCCTAATTGGATATCATTACGGTCTGAAAGGGTAAGGTGTTTATGTTTTGTCATAGTGAGCCTCATTTCTAACTCAAACGTCTCACACTTAATTCCACCATAAAAATCCGTTTTAGACTAATTTCCACTTTGGTCAGGCAAGTGGAAGTTACTTTGAGAAGTTACCAAGTGAAAAAAAGCAAGTAAATTTAGGAAAAAACTAAGCACGATTGGATTTTTTGTGTTATAATATTCTGTGAATAGCTATGCTCTGTTTTAGCTATATTGAAATAGAAGTTAGAAACTTGGAAGATAGAGAGGATGCGATGTAATGGCTAGAGATGGTTTTTTTACAGGCTTAGATATCGGAACCAATTCGATTAAGGTATTGGTTGCTGAGCTTAGAAATGGTGAACTAAACGTAATTGGTGTAAGCAATGCCAAGAGCAAAGGTGTAAAGGATGGGATTATCGTTGATATTGAAGCAGCAGCAAGTGCTATCAAGTCAGCTATTTCCCAAGCAGAAGAGAAGGCTGGCATTTCAATCAAATCAGTGAATGTTGGTTTACCTGGAAATCTTTTGCAAGTAGAACCAACTCAAGGAATGATTCCAGTTACATCTGATACAAAAGAAATTACAGACCAAGATGTCGAAAATGTTGTCAAATCAGCCTTGACAAAGAGCATGACACCAGACCGTGAAGTCATTACTTTTATTCCAGAAGAATTTATCGTAGATGGTTTCCAAGGTATTCGTGACCCGCGTGGAATGATGGGGGTGCGTCTTGAAATGCGTGGTTTGCTTTACACAGGTCCACGTACTATTCTTCACAATTTACGCAAGACGGTTGAGCGCTCAGGTGTTCAAGTTGAAAATATTATTATTTCACCATTGGCTTTGGTTCGTTCAGTCTTGAACGAAGGTGAGCGTGAATTTGGAGCTACTGTGATTGATATGGGAGCAGGGCAAACAACTGTTGCTACAATCCGTAACCAAGAACTCCAGTTTACAAATATTCTTCAAGAAGGTGGAGATTATGTCACAAAAGATATCTCTAAAGTCTTGAAGACTTCACAGAAACTAGCTGAAGGACTGAAGTTGAACTATGGGGAAGCCTACCCATCACTTGCCAGCAATGAAACCTTCCAAGTTGAAGTAATTGGTGAAGTAGAGCCTGTAGAAGTTACAGAAAGCTATCTAGCAGAGATTATTTCAGCTCGCATTAAAGCACATTTTTTTGAACAAATCAAACAAGAGTTGGAAAGAAGACATTTGTTGGATCTTCCAGGTGGAATTGTTCTGATTGGTGGAAATGCTATTTTACCAGGTATTGTAGAACTTGCACAGGAAGTATTTGGCGTTGGTGTCAAACTTTACGTTCCAAATCAAGTTGGGATCCGTAATCCTGCCTTGCTCATGTTATTAGCTTGTCTGAATTTGCTGGTCAATTGACTGAAGTGCATTTGTTAGCACAACGAGCAGTCAAAGGTGAAGATACCTTGCGTCACCAACCAATCAATTTCGGCGGGATGATTCAACGTGTCACCCAGGTGTCACAACCTACCCCGATTCAATCAGCTTCAGATACAGAGGTGGAATCATTAGCTTCTACTAACGTAGTTGCTCCGAAAGAGGATAACGTATCTTCTCAAAATAAACAAAAAATCGCAGATCGCTTCCGTGGTTTAATCGGAAGTATGTTTGATGAATAAAAGAGGAAAAATAAACTATGACATTTTCATTTGATACAGCGGCTGCTCAAGGTGCAGTTATTAAAGTAATCGGTGTTGGTGGAGGTGGCGGTAACGCTATTAACCGCATGGTTGACGAAGGTGTTACGGGCGTAGAATTTATCGCAGCAAACACAGATGTACAAGCTTTGAGTAGTACAAAAGCTGAGACTGTAATTCAGTTGGGTCCTAAATTGACTCGTGGTTTGGGTGCTGGAGGTCAACCTGAAGTTGGTCGAAAAGCTGCTGAAGAAAGCGAAGAAATATTAACAGCTGCTATCAGCGGAGCGGATATGGTCTTCATTACTGCGGGTATGGGTGGTGGATCAGGTACTGGTGCAGCTCCTGTTATTGCTCGTATTGCTAAAGATTTAGGTGCTCTTACAGTTGGTGTTGTGACACGTCCTTTCGGTTTTGAAGGAAGCAAACGTGGCCAATTTGCTGTTGAAGGAATCAACCAGCTTCGTGAACATGTAGATACCCTATTGATTATTTCGAACAACAACTTGCTTGAAATTGTTGATAAGAAAACTCCACTTCTTGAAGCACTCAGCGAAGCTGATAACGTACTTCGCCAAGGTGTTCAAGGAATTACAGATTTGATTACAAATCCTGGTTTGATTAACCTTGACTTTGCCGATGTGAAAACTGTTATGGCAAATAAAGGGAACGCCTTAATGGGTATCGGTATCGGTAGTGGAGAAGAACGTGTGGTAGAAGCAGCTCGTAAGGCAATCTACTCACCACTTCTTGAAACAACTATTGACGGTGCTGAGGATGTTATCGTCAACGTTACTGGTGGACTTGACTTAACTTTGATTGAAGCAGAAGAAGCATCAGAAATCGTTAACCAAGCAGCTGGTCAAGGAGTGAACATCTGGCTCGGAACATCTATTGATGAAAGCATGCGTGATGAAATTCGCGTAACAGTTGTTGCAACAGGTGTTCGTCAAGATCGTGTTGAAAAAGTTGTTGGACATGCACCAAAACAAGTTGTTCGTCATGAACAAGTGAGTCCAAGTCATACACGTAACTATGACCGTCACTATGACATGGCTGAAACTGCAGAAATTCCAAGTCCAGCACCTCGCCGTACAGAAACTTCTAAAACATCAGCATTTGGTGATTGGGATTTGCGTCGTGAGACAATTGTTCGTCCAACTGATTCAGTTGTATCGCCAGTTGAACGTTTCGAAGCACCATCTTTAGAAGAGGATGAATTAGAAACTCCTCCATTTTTCAAAAATCGTTAAGTAAATGAATTTGAAAGAAAATACAGAACGTGTTTTTCAACAAATAAAGGATGCAAGTCAGCAGGCAGGAAGAGAAGATAATTCTGTTTCAGTTGTTGCTGTTACAAAATATGTAGACGTACCGACAGCGGAGGCTTTGCTTCCGCTAGGTGTGCATCATATTGGTGAAAATCGTGTAGATAAGTTCCTTGAGAAATATGAAGCTTTAAAAGACCAAGATATTAGTTGGCATTTGATTGGCACTTTGCAAAGACGTAAGGTTAAGGATGTTATTCAATATGTTGATTATTTCCATGCCTTGGATTCATTAAAGCTAGCAGAGGAAATTCAAAAAAGAAGTGATCGAGTTATTAAGTGTTTCTTACAAGTAAATATCTCAAGGGAAGAGAGCAAACATGGTTTTTCAAAGGAAGAACTATTGGAACTCTTACCAGAGTTGGCAACCTTAGATAAAATTGAATATGTAGGCTTGATGACCATGGCTCCTTTTGAAGCTAGTAGTGATGAGTTGAAAGAGATTTTTTAAAAGCTACGCAGGATTTGCAACTAGAAATTAGAGAAAAACAAATTCCCAATATGCCAATGACGGACTTGAGTATGGGGTATGAGTCGTGACTACAAGGAAGCGATTGAATTCGGCTCAACATTTGTCAGAGTTGGCACAGCATTTTTTAAGTAGGAAAGAAAGATGTCTTTAAAAGATAGATTTGATAGATTTATAGATTATTTTACAGAAGATGGAGAAGATACGGCTAATACGTATCAGCCTAAAGCTGAGGAACCGATTGTGGCTCCAGTTCCTTCCGTAAAAGAGTTACCTCAACAAGCTGCGACTGCGCCATCTAAAGAAAAAAACATTACTCGTCTTCATGCTCGTCAACAAGAATTGGCTATGCAAAGTCAACGTTATACTGATAAGGTGACGATTGATGTTCGTTATCCACGCAAATATGAAGATGCTACAGAAATTGTTGATTTATTAGCTGGTAACGAAAGTATTTTGATTGATTTTCAATACATGACGGAAGTTCAAGCACGTCGTTGTTTGGATTATCTGGATGGGGCACGTCATGTTTTAGCTGGTAACATGAAAAAGGTAGCATCTACTATGTACTTGCTGACACCAGTTGATGTTGTCGTCAATATTGAAGATATCAAAATACCAGATGAATCACAAAATGGTGAATTTGGTTTTGACATGAAACGTACGAGAGTGAAATAATGCTCTTTCTCATTCGTTTATTCAAAATGCAGTGGATATCTATTCACTGATTTTAGTCGTTTTTGCTCTGATGTCTTGGTTCCCAAATGCTTATGAATCACGTCTGGGACGCCTGATTATTAGTTTAGTGAAACCGATAATTGCTCCCTTGCAACGTTTACCCCTTCAGATTGCAGGGCTTGACTTGTCTGTCTGGATTGCGGTATTATTAGTGCATTTTTTAGGGAACCAATTGATTCGACTTTTAGTGATGTTTCTATGAACAAGATGATTTATCAGCACTTTTCTAAGAATGATTCGTCTTTTATTGATAAGGGAGCAGAATGGATAAAAAAGGTAGAAGACTCTTATTCTCCTTTTTTAACACCTTTTATAAATCCTCATCAGGAAAAGATTTTAAAAGTTCTAGCATCAACGAACGGCATCGCCTACATGAGCAGTCGGCAGTTTCTTGAAACTGAATACGTGCGGATACTCCTGTATCCTGATTATTTTGAACCCAAATTCTCTGATTTTGAACTATCCTTGCAAGAAATAGTTTATTCTAATAAGTTTGAACGCTTAACGCATGCAAAAATATTAGGGACTGTTTTAAATCAGCTGGGAATTGATAGGAAGCTGTTTGGTGATATCTTAGTCAATGAAGAGAGAGCACAGATTATCATTAATCGACAGTTTACTCTCCTTTTCCAAGACGGCATTACGAAAATTGCCCGTCTACCTGTTTGTCTAGAAGAACGGGATTTTACTGAGAAATTGCTACAGTAGAAGATTATCAAGAATTGGATATTTGTATCGCTAGTTCTAGATTAGATGTTTTTCTGGCAGGGGTTTTCAAGCTGTCCAGAAATCAGGCAAATCAGTTAATTGAAAAGCAGGCAGTCCAAGTCAATTACCATTTAGTTGAAAAATCAGATTATACTGTTCAAGTTGATGACTTGATTAGTGTAAGGAAATTCGGTCGATTGAAACTCGTTAGAGATAATGGGCAAACAAAAAAAGATAAAAAGAAATTAACGGTCCAATTGTTATTAAGTAAGTGAGGATAATTATGCCAATTACATCGTTAGAAATCAAAGATAAAACCTTTAACACACGCTTCAGAGGGTTTGATCAAGAAGAAGTAGATGAATTTTTAGATATTGTAGTCCGTGATTATGAGGATTTAGTTCGCTCTAATCATGATAAGGATTTACATATTAAGAGTTTGGAAGAGCGTTTGTCTTACTTCGATGAGATGAAAGATTCATTGAGCCAGTCTGTATTGATTGCACAAGATACAGCTGAACGAGTAAAACAAGCTGCAACTGAACGTTCAAACAATATTATCCAACAAGCAGAGCAAGATGCGCAACGTTTGTTAGAAGAAGCTAAATACAAGGCTAATGAAATTCTTCGTCACGCAACGGATAATGCTAAGAAAGTTGCAGTTGAAACAGAAGAATTGAAGAACAAGAGCCGTGTCTTCCACCAACGTCTCAAATCTACAATTGAGAGCCAGTTAGCAATTGTTGAATCATCAGATTGGGAAGACATTCTTCGCCCAACAGCGACTTATCTACAAACAAGTGATGAGGCCTTTAAAGAAGTGGTTAGCGAAGTTTTAGGTGACTCTGTCTTACAACAACATTCAGAGGAAGAACCAATTGATATTACTCGCCAGTTTTCTCCTGAGGAAATGGCAGAGTTGCAAGCGCGTATCGAAGCGGCTAATAAGGAACTTGCAGAAGTTGAAGCAAGAGCTACACAAGAACAGGTTGTTTCACCAGTTCAGGCTGTTGAGGAAAGTCCAGCTCATCCAGTTGGTCCGATGTATGAAGAGCCAGAAGTAGCCCCAAGTCATTACTCAGGCCCAACACCAGCTACTGAAGCTGTAAACTCAGAACCAGGATTTGTGGCACCGCAAGAATCTGTTACAATTTTATAAGAAATAATCTGAGAACAATATCTTATCCTTATATTCCAGCGAGCAGGAGATGGTGTGAGTCCTGTAATCCCTATTGATAAGATTATCCTCTCAAACAATCAAGTCTGAATGGAGTAAGATTTGACGTTCCCCACGTTACGGGATAAGAGGAAAAAAGCTGAATCTTTTTTCGAATAAAGGTGGTACCACGATTTTCGTCCTTTTTGGAAGTCGTGGTTTTTAATTTGTTATTATTTATAAAGGAGATACCATGAAACTCAAAGATACCCTTAACCTTGGGAAAACAGCTTTCCCAATGCGTGCAGGCCTTCCTACCAAAGAGCCAGTTTGGCAAAAGGAATGGGAAGATGCGAAACTTTATCAACGTCGTCAAGAATTGAACCAAGGAAAACCTCATTTCACCTTGCATGATGGCCCTCCATACGCAAACGGGAATATCCACGTTGGACATGCCATGAACAAGATTTCAAAAGATATCATTGTTCGCTCAAAATCTATGTCAGGTTTTTACGCACCATTTATCCCGGGTTGGGACACTCATGGTCTGCCAATCGAGCAAGTTTTGGCAAAACAAGGTGTCAAACGTAAAGAAATGGACTTGGTTGAGTACTTGAAACTTTGCCGTGAATACGCTCTTTCTCAAGTAGATAAACAACGTGAAGACTTTAAACGTTTGGGTGTTTCTGGTGACTGGGAAAATCCATATGTGACTTTGACTCCTGATTATGAAGCAGCCCAAATCCGTGTCTTCGGTGAGATGGCTAATAAAGGTTATATCTACCGTGGTGCAAAACCAGTTTACTGGTCTTGGTCATCTGAGTCTGCCCTTGCTGAAGCAGAGATTGAATACCATGACTTGGTTTCAACTTCTCTTTACTATGCCAACAAGGTAAAAGATGGCAAAGGTGTTCTAGATACAGATACTTATATTGTAGTCTGGACAACTACTCCATTCACCATCACAGCTTCTCGTGGTTTGACTGTTGGAGCAGATATTGATTACGTTTTAGTTCAACCTGCTGGTGAAGCTCGTAAGTTTGTGGTTGCTGCAGAATTGTTGACTAGCTTGTCTGAGAAATTTGGTTGGACTGATGTTCAAGTGTTGGCAACTTACCGTGGTAAAGAATTGAACCACATCGTAACAGAACATCCATGGGATACAGCTGTAGATGAGCTGGTTATCCTTGGTGACCACGTTACGACTGACTCTGGTACAGGTATTGTCCATACAGCCCCTGGTTTTGGTGAGGACGACTACAATGTCGGTATTGCTAATGGTCTTGAAGTTGCAGTCACTGTTGACGAACGCGGTATCATGATGGCTAATGCTGGTCCTGAGTTTGAAGGTCAATTCTATGATAAGGTTGTCCCAACTGTTATCGAAAAACTTGGTAGCCTCCTCCTTGCTCAAGAAGAAATCTCTCACTCATATCCATTTGACTGGCGTACCAAGAAACCAATCATCTGGCGTGCAGTTCCACAATGGTTTGCCTCAGTTTCTAAATTCCGTCAAGAAATCTTGGACGAAATTGAAAAGGTAAAATTCCACTCAGAATGGGGTAAAGTCCGTCTTTACAATATGATCCGTGACCGTGGCGACTGGGTTATCTCTCGTCAACGTGCTTGGGGTGTTCCACTTCCAATCTTCTATGCTGAAGACGGTACAGCGATCATGACTGCTGAAACGATTGAACACGTGGCTCAACTCTTTGAGGAACATGGTTCAAGTATTTGGTGGGAACGTGATGCTAAGGACCTCTTGCCAGAAGGATTTACTCATTCAGGTTCACCAAATGGTGAGTTCAAAAAAGAAACAGATATCATGGACGTTTGGTTTGACTCAGGTTCATCATGGAATGGAGTTGTAGTAAACCGTCCTGAGTTGACTTACCCAGCAGACCTTTACCTAGAAGGTTCTGACCAATACCGTGGTTGGTTCAACTCATCACTCATCACATCAGTTGCCAACCATGGTGTAGCACCTACAAACAAATCTTGTCACAAGGTTTTGCCCTTGATGGTAAAGGTGAGAAGATGTCTAAATCTCTTGGAAATACCATTGCTCCAAGCGATGTTGAAAAACAATTTGGTGCTGAAATCTTGCGTCTTTGGGTAACAAGTGTTGACTCAAGCAATGACGTACGTATCTCTATGGATATCTTGAGCCAAGTCTCTGAAACTTATCGTAAGATTCGTAACACCCTTCGTTTCTTGATTGCCAATACATCTGACTTTAACCCAGCTCAAGACTCAGTAGCTTACGATGAGCTTCGTTCAGTTGATAAGTACATGACGATTCGCTTTAACCAGCTTGTTAAGACAATTCGTGATGCCTATGCTAACTTTGAATTCTTGACAATCTACAAGGCCTTGGTGAACTTTATCAACGTTGACTTGTCAGCCTTCTACCTTGATTTTGCCAAAGATGTTGTTTACATCGAAGGTGCCAAATCACTGGAACGCCGTCAAATGCAGACTGTTTTCTATGATATTCTTGTGAAAATTACCAAACTCTTGACACCAATCCTTCCTCACACAGCAGAGGAAATCTGGTCATATCTTGAGTTTGAAGCTGAAGACTTCGTTCAATTATCAGAATTGCCAGAAGCGGAAACTTTTGCTAATCAAGAAGAAATCTTGGATACATGGGCAGCCTTTATGGATTTCCGTGGACAAGCTCAAAAAGCCTTGGAAGAAGCCCGTAATGCCAAAGTTATCGGTAAATCACTTGAAGCCCACTTGACAGTTTATCCAAACGAAGTTGTGAAAACTCTACTCGAAGCAGTGAACAGCAATGTGGCTCAACTTTTAATCGTGTCAGACTTGACCATCGCAGAAGGACCAGCTCCAGAAGCTGCCGTTAGCTTCGAAGATGTAGCCTTTACAGTTGAACGCGCTGCAGGTGAAGTATGTGACCGTTGTCGTCGTATTGACCCGACAACAGCAGAACGTAGCTACCAGGCAGTCATCTGTGACCACTGTGCAAGCATCGTAGAAGAAAACTTTGCGGACGCTGTCGCAGAAGGATTTGAAGAGAAATAAGGTTGAAAAGTCTAGGGAAAACTCAATTTGAGAAGAAAAGACAACTAATTTTATAATCTATAAAACGCATTGTATCACGTTTTTGAATACCTGATATGATGCGTTTTTATCATGTTAGAAGTTTATTGTCTTGTTCTTGTTTCAATTAATATTTTTCGAAAATCTCTTCAAACTACGTCAATGTCGCCTCACTGTACTTCAGCACAGCTTGCGACTAGCTTCCTAGTTTGCTTTTTTTGATTTTTCATTGAGTATAACTTTACATCGTTGTATATTGTTGAATTTTCAAAAAGCTCATGAATCATCTGAAAAGTAGATTTCATGAGCTTTTTATCTGTTGGCGTTCTAAATGGATTTATCAATCAAGTGTTTAAGATTTGATAGGAGATGCTCCAAAGTTAGGAGTGTTTTCTGCTGGCGATCTAGTTGGTAGAGATTTTGAAAGTAGTCTTGAATATCGTTTTCAAAATTTTGGGGTAGATAAGAGCAATTGTTTTTGGCGAACTGGAGCATGCGTTTTTCTCCTGGATGGAGCTGCTCATTGAAGGCGAAGAGCAAATCAAAATAAGAGGCGAAAAACTCACTACTGCGGTGATTGATGCTGAGTAAGTCTTGGCGTTTGAGAGCTTTTTTGATTTGTCTTGAAAAAGCTGGCATAGCTTGGTCGAGAAGCAGAAATTGCTTGTTGATGATATTCTTTTTCAGCTCAGCTGGATAAGGAAGATTGTACTTTTTCTGGAGGGCAGCATAGTGACCATCTTGATCGTAGATAATCTTACTATTGAGAAGATTGTACCACATACAAGTAGTGTAAGAATTTTGGGCTTGATGCTCTAAAACTACGGCCTGTAAATCTTTGTCAAATTCGTCTAAAGAGCGGTAAATCAGCTCGATTTCGATACCATTATTGAGAACACAATCATCCTCCAATTCCCAAAAATGATTACCGATTTCCATATAGGAGCAGTGTTTACTGAGGATTTCTTTTCGTATGTCTGGCGAGAGAGGAGCACTGAGGTAGACATATACATCATAATCAGAGTCTTTGTCAAAATCTTGTCCGGCCCGTGAACCTCCTAGAGCTAGAGCTTCTACTTGCTCTAGTTGAGCTAATTCTTTAAAAAGATGTTGCGGCATAATGGTAACCTTCTTTATTTTTTGACATCATTCTAACAAAAAGTAGGGAGACTAGCAAGAGTGAAATGGAAATTTCTTTTCACATATTTGCTTAATTTTATTTCATATTATGCAAGTTTTTATTTTATAATTTCATAAAATGCTTTTTTTTTTTAGCAAATATGATACAATTCTATTTGAAAAATAAAAAGGAGATTTATTATGAAGTCAAAAGCTTTAGCACTTTTATAGTGGTATTGTTGGTTTAGTAGGTGGACTCTACTTGCTTATTGCCCCTGTTTCTTTTTACTAGCAAAGCAGTTGTGAGTACAGCTGCTACAGCAACAGCTACACAGAGTCCTGAATTAGCTGCATCTACAACAGTTGCAGGAGTTTTACTTCCAACCGTTTTAAAAATTGCAATTTTAGTTTTAGGAATTGTTGCGATTGTATACTATAAGGGAGAAAGTCGTATTGGTTCGGCTCCTTCTGTTCTATTAATCGTAGGTGGAGCAGTTGGCTTGATTCCAGCTCTTGGTTGGGTAGGAGGAATCCTAGCAATTATCGGTGGTTCACTATTTTTAGGAAGTCTCAAAAAATTCAAAGTTGAAGGATAAAAAATAAGGAAAAGGATTGCCAAACAGTCCTTTCCTTTTTTTGGTTTTGACTAGCTTTTTTTGTGAAAAAAATTGTGTAAAAATAGAATAGATAAACGAGGGAAACCTCGGAAAAATTTAAAGGAGAATCCATCTAATGGTAAAATTGGTTTTTGCTCGCCACGGTGAGTCTGAATGGAACAAAGCTAACCTTTTCACTGGTTGGGCTGATGTTGATTTGTCTGAAAAAGGTACACAACAAGCGATTGACGCTGGTAAATTGATCAAAGAAGCTGGTATCGAATTTGACCAAGCTTACACTTCAGTATTGAAACGTGCGATCAAAACAACTAACTTGGCTCTTGAAGCTTCTGACCAATTGTGGGTTCCAGTTGAAATCATGGCGTTTGAACGAACGTCACTACGGTGGTTTGACTGGTAAAAACAAAGCTGAAGCTGCTGAACAATTTGGTGATGAGCAAGTTCACATCTGGCGTCGTTCATACGATGTATTGCCTCCAAACATGGACCGTGATGATGAGCACTCAGCTCACACAGACCGTCGTTACGCTTCACTTGACGACTCAGTTATCCCAGATGCTGAAAACTTGAAAGTGACTTTGGAACGTGCCCTTCCATTCTGGGAAGATAAAATCGCTCCAGCTCTTAAAGATGGTAAAAACGTATTCGTAGGAGCTCACGGTAACTCAATCCGTGCCCTTGTAAAACACATCAAAGGTTTGTCAGATGACGAAATCATGGACGTGGAAATCCCTAACTTCCCACCATTGGTATTCGAATTCGACGAAAAATTGAACGTAGTTTCTGAATACTACCTTGGAAAATAAAAAATTGTAAGTCTAGAATTGATTTCTAGGCTTTTTATGTTAGTATGGTAGTATGATAAGGAACAAACAACAAGATTATGTGCTAACCTACAAGCAACCAGCTTCAACCACTTACAAGGGTTGGGAAGAAGAGGCTTTGCCGATAGGCAATGGTTCTTTAGGTGCTAAAGTATTTGGGCTTATAGGGGCTGAGCAGATTCAATTTAATGAAAAAAGTCTCTGGTCTGGTGGTCCACTTCCTGATAGTTCAGATTATCAGGGTGGAAATATTCAAGATCAGCATAGCTTTTTAGCTGAAATTCGGCAGGCTTTGGAAAAGAGGGATTACAATCGGGCTAAGGAATTGGCTGAACAGCACCTAGTTGTGCCTCAAACGAGTCAGTATGGAACCTATCTATCTTTTGGAGATATTTTCATTGAGTTTAGCAAGCAAGGTAAGACTTTGTCTCAGGTAACGGATTACCAGAGACAGCTGAATGTCAGTGAGGCACTGGCTACGACTTCTTATGCCTATAAGGGAACGAGATTTGAACGTGAATCCTTTGCCAGTTTTCCAGATGATCTCTTGGTTCAATGCTTTACTAAGGAAGGGTTGGAAAGTCTAGATTTTACTATAGAACTGTCCTTGACACGTGATTTGGCTTCTGATGGAAAGTATGAGCAGAAAAAGTCTGATTACAAGGAATGCCAGCTGGATATCACTGATTCCCATATCTTGATGAAGGGACGGGTTAAGGATAATGACCTGCGGTTTGCTGGCTGTCTCGCTTGGCAAACAGATGGAGACATTAGAGTCTTGTCAGATAAAGTTCAGATATCAGGAGCCAGTTATGCCAATCTCTTCTTGGCAGCTAAGACAGATTTTGCCCAAAATCCTGCTAGCAATTACCGCAAGAAAATAGATTTAGAGAAGCAAGTAAAGGACTTGATGGAGACAGCTAAAGAAAAGGGCTATGACCAATTGAAATCTAGGCATATTCAGGACTACCAAGCTTTATTCCAGCGTGTTCAATTGGATTTGGGGGCTGAAGTTGACGCATCCACTACAGATGAGTTACTAAGAAATTATAAGCCAAAAGAGGGGAAGGCTTTGGAGGAACTGTTCTTCCAGTATGGACGGTATATATTGATTAGTTCGTCCAGAGATTGCCCAGATGCGCTACCAGCTAACCTGCAAGGTGTCTGGAATGCGGTCGACAATCCTCCTTGGAATTCGGACTATCACCTGAAATATCAACTCTGCAGATGAATTATTGGCCAGCCTATGTGACTAACCTCTTAGAAACAGCCTTTCCAGTCATCAATTATATCGATGATTTGCGTGTCTATGGTCGCCCTAGCGGCTACAAGGTATGCAGGCATCGTCTCTCAGGAAGGGAGGAGAACGGTTGGTTGGTCCATACTCAAGCGACTCCTTTTGCTGGACGGCACCTGGTTGGGATTACTATTGGGGCTGGTCACCAGCTGCCAATGCGTGGATGATGCAAACAGTTTATGAGGCCTATTCATTTTTACAGGGATCAAGACTATCTCAGGGAGAAAATTTATCCCATGTTGAGGGAAACAGTTCGTTTTTGGAATGCCTTTTTACATAAGGATCAGCAGGCGCAGCGTTGGGTCTCTTCTCCGTCTTATTCGCCAGAACATGGGTCCGATTTCGATTGGCAATACCTATGACCAATCTCTGATTTGGCAATTATTCCATGATTTTATTCAGGCTGCTCAAGAATTGGGAGTTGGATGAGGACTTGTTGACTGAGGTCAAGGAGAAGTTTGACTTGCTTAATCCTCTTCAAATCACTCAATCTAGTCGAATCAGGGAGTGGTATGAGGAGGAAGAGCAGCATTTTCAAAATGAGAAAGTGGAGGCCCAGCATCGGCACGCTTCTCATCTGGTGGGACTCTATCCTGGAAATCTCTTTAGTCATAAAGGGACAAGAGTATCTTGATGCGGCGCGTGCTAGCCTCAATGATCGTGGAGATGGCGGGAACAGGCTGGTCTAAGTCTCAATAAGATCAATCTCTGGGCCCGTTTGGGAGATGGCAATCGAGCCCATAAATTATTAGCAGAGCAGTTAAAGACATCCACCTTGCCCAATCTTTGGTGTAGTCATCCTCCTTTTCAGATAGATGGTAATTTTGGTGCTACTAGTGGTATGGCGGAAATGTTACTCCAGTCTCATGCAGCTTATCTGGTGCCTCTAGCAGCCCTACCTGATGCTTGGTCAACAGGTTCTGTTTCAGGCTTAATGGCACGTGGACATTTTGAAGTGAGCATGCGCTGGGAGGATAAAAAAACTCTTACAGATGACCATTTTATCAAGGAGTGGAGGAGATTTGAGAGTCTCTTATCCAGGTATTGAGAAGAGTGTGATTGAAGTGAATCAAGAAAAAGCAAAAGTGAAATGCATAGAGAAAGATTGTATTTCAGTGGCGACAGCAGAAGGTGATCTGGTTCAATTTTATTTTTAAGAAGATAATAGAAGGCAGTGATTTGAGACTGCCTTTTTTGAAGGATTTGAGAATGTAAGCAGTTTCCAACTAGTTGAAAAAGCGTTATAATGGTAATAGGAAGTAATTTGTTTGAGAGAGGGTGAGTCTGATGGCTTATATTGAGATGAAACACTGTTACAAGCGTTATCAGGTTGGGGACACGGAGATTGTGGCCAATCGTGATGTGAATTTTGAAATTGAAAAAGGGGAGTTGGTTATTATCCTTGGTGCATCTGGTGCAGGCAAGTCAACGGTTCTCAATCTCCTAGGGGGAATGGATACCAATGATGAAGGGGAGATTTGGATTGATGGTGCCAATATTGCAGACTATAGTTCCCACCAGAGGACCAATTATCGTAGAAATGATGTCGGTTTTGTTTTTCAGTTTTACAATCTAGTTTCCAATCTGACAGCTAAGGAAAAATGTGGAGTTGGCTTCAGAAATCGTGACGGATGCCTTGAATCCTGAACAGGTCTTTGACAGATGTAGGTCTGGCTCATCGTCTCAATAACTTTCCAGCCCAACTTTCTGGAGGGGAGCAACAGCGAGTCTCCATTGCACGCGCGGTAGCCAAAAATCCTAAAATCCTCCTTTGTGACGAACCGACTGGAGCCTTGGATTATCAGACGGGCAAGCAGGTTTTGAAAATCCTCCAAGATATGTCTCGTCAAAAGGGAGCGACGGTAATTATCGTGACTCACAATGGAGCTTTGGCGCCCATTGCTGATCGCGTGATTCATATGCACGATGCCAGTGTCAAGGATGTGGTGATCAACCAGCATCCTCAGGATATCGACAGTTTGGAGTACTAGCATGATCAAGCGAAAAACCTATTGGAAGGACTTAATTCAGTCCTTCACAGGATCCAAGGGGCGTTTTTTATCTATCTTGACCTTGATGATGTTGGGCTCTCTAGCCCTAGTAGGCCTCAAAGTGACTAGCCCCAACATGGAGGCGACAGCTAATGCTTATTTAACAACTGCTCAAACCTTGGATTTGGCAGTCATGTCTAACTATGGTTTGGATCAAGCAGATCAAGAAGAACTAGAACAGACACAGGGTGCAGAGGTTGAGTTTGGTTATTTGACAGATGTGACTATGGAGAATGGGCAGGATGCCATTCGGCTGTACTCCAAACCAGAGCGAATTTCAACCTTTCAGCTAAGAGAGGGACGACTTCCTCAGTCAGACCAGGAAATCGCTTTGGCTAGTCATTTGCAGGGCCAATATCGTGTGGGACAGGAGATTAGCTTTAAAGAAAAAGAAGGCAGTCATTCCTCTTTAAAAGACCATACTTATACCATTACTGGTTTTGTGGATTCAGCTGAAATCCTCTCTCAGAGAGATATGGGCTACGCAGGAAGTGGAAGTGGGACTTTGACTTCCTATGGGGTGATTTTATCTAGTCAGTTTAATCAGAAAGTCTACAATATAGCTCGTTTGAAATATCAAGATTTAGCAGGTTTAAATGCCTTTTCAGAAGCTTATGAAGGAAAATCCAAGCAGCATCAGGAAGACCTTGAACAAGCTTTGTCAGATAATGGTAAGGCACGTCTGCAACTCTTGAAAAAAGAAGGACAAGAGTCTCTAGACAAGGGCCAAGAGACCCTTGACAAGGCTGAGACTAATTTGCAGGAAGGCAAGCGTCGTTTAGCAACTGCTCAAGCTCGTCTACAGGCTCAGGAAAGTCAACTAACCTTGCTTCCTCAAGCCCAGAGAGAGCAGGTCAGTGCTCAACTTACCCAAGCCAAGCAGGAATTGAGCAAGGAAGAGGACAAACTAAAGCAGGCTGAACAAAATTTAGCCCAAGAAAAGGAAAAACTAGAAAAACATCAGCAAGTTTTGGATGATTTGGCGGAGCCAAGGTATCAGGTCTATAATCGTCAGACCATGCCTGGCGGTCAAGGCTACCTCATGTACAGTAATGCTTCAGCCAGTATTCGGGCAGTGGGCAATATCTTTCCTGTAGTGCTTTATGCCGTAGCAGCTATGGTGACCTTTACAACTATGACTCGCTTTGTGGATGAAGAGCGAACACATGCAGGGATTTTTAAGGCATTGGGCTATCGTAGCAAGGATATTATTGCCAAGTTTCTCCTCTACGGCCTAGTAGCTGGGACTGTCGGAACAGCTCTAGGTAGCATACTTGGACATTATTTACTAGCCGGTGTGATTTCAAGTGTCATTACAAAAGGCATGGTGGTGGGAGAAACCCAGATTCAGTTCTATTGGACCTATAGCTTACTGGCTCTTATCTTGAGTTGGTTGGCGAGTGTGTTACCAGCCTATCTGGTGGCTAGGAGGGAACTTCATGATGAAGCAGCCCAGCTTTTACTGCCTAAACCTCCTGTTAAAGGGGCTAAAATCTTACTGGAGCGCATCGGTTTTATCTGGCGCCGTCTCAGTTTTACTCATAAGGTAACAGCTCGCAATATCTTCCGTTATAAGCAGCGGATGTTGATGACGATCTTTGGTGTGGCTGGTTCTGTAGCCCTGCTTTTTGCAGGTTTGGGAATCCAATCCTCTGTAGCAGGAGTTCCGTCTAGACAGTTTCAACAAATCCAACAGTATCAGATGATTGTCTCTGAAAATCCTAGTGCGACCAATCAGGACAAGGCAGAGCTAGAAGAAGTATTGAAAGGGCAGGACATCAAAGCCTACCAGAAAATCTATTCTAAAACGCTAGACAAGGATTTCAAAGGTAAGGCTGGTCTTCAAACTATTACTCTTATGATGACAGATAAGGAAGATTTGACTCCTTTTATCCATCTGCAAAATCATCAGCAGGAGCTGACATTAAAAGATGGCGTCGTTATTACAGCTAAACTAGCCCAGCTGGCAGGTGTCAAGGTTGGGCAGACTCTAGAAATTGAAGGTAAGAAGCTAAAGGTCGCTGCCATTTCTGAGAACTACGTTGGTCACTTTATTTATATGAGTCAGGCTAGCTATGAGCAAATTTATGGACAGCTAGTCCAAGCCAACACTTATCTGGTCTCGCTAAAGGATTCTAGTGCGCCTAGTATCGAAAGACAGGCCGGCTTACTTATGAATCAAGCTGCGGTGTCCAGCGTTGTCCAGAATGCTTCAGCCATTCGGCTCTTTGACTCTGTTGCTAGTTCACTCAATCAGACCATGACTATCTTGGTCATCGTGTCAGTTCTATTGGCTATTGTTATCCTCTACAATCTGACCAATATCAATGTTGCTGAAAGAATCCGTGAACTCTCCACTATTAAGGTTCTCGGTTTCATAATAATGAAGTCACTCTTTACATTTATCGTGAGACGATTGTCTTGTCTCTTGTGGGAATCGTACTTGGTCTGGTATCTGGTTTCTATTTACATCAATTTTTGATTCAAATGATTTCGCCTGCGACTATTCTCTTTTATCCGCAGGTAGGTTGGGAGGTCTACGTAATCCCAGTGGTAGCAGTAAGCACTATTTTGACCCTTCTTGGTTTCTTTGTCAATCATCATCTGAGAAAAGTTGATATGTTAGAAGCCTTGAAATCTGTAGAGTAAGGTAGTTGTTTTTAGCACTTTGAACTTGTATTTACTCGTAAATCATGACCATCCGTCAAACAGGTGGTTTGTCCCAGGGCTATAAGCCCAAATTACCAGCCAGCGCCTAAAGACGCTGGCTTTCACGTTGTTCAAGCCTTATTGCTCTTGACTCGTCACTTGCCTCTTAAAGAGGCTTTAGTATTACTTACCACTATCCCTAAAGGGATCCTCATATTCTTTTACACTTAATTTATCTAGTGCTATATCATGCTTTACTCGTTTTCAAATTTTCATACTCGTGAAGAAATCATCCACTGGATAATTTCTTTAATCTTGAATATATTTCTTAATTGTGGCTTCATTGAGTCCAACCGTACTCACATAATAACCTTCCGCCCAAAAATGCCGATTCCCAAACTTGTACTTGAGATTGGCGTGTTTGTCAAACATCATGAGTGCACTTTTACCTTTTAAATACCCCATGAAACTTGAAACACTTATCCTTGGTGGAATACTTACTAACATATGTACATAGTCTGGCATTAAGTGACCCTCGATAATTTCAACTCCTTTATAACTACACAAGCGATGAAATATTTCGCCAAAACTACTTCGATATTGATTATAGATGACTTTTCGTCTATACCTAGGGGTGAACACAATGTGATAGAACAGTGCCACTCTGTGTGCGATAAACTATGAGCCTTTTGTGCCATATTTTTCTCCTTTCGCTTTACAATTGGATTGAACACCTTTATTGTATCGCGTTTGGAGTTTTTTTGTCTCGCACCTAGCGGAGCGAGACGGACTAACAGTCACATAATTATAAGACTGATAGTATTAATTTCACTATCAGCCTTACAGGTTGTTTAACGTTTCAGAAAAACTATAATGTCAAGATTAACTAAACAGTATCTAATTCTTTCAAATAATTTTCTATCTTCATCAACATTAAAGGATTGTTATAAATCTTACATAACTCTCTTGCTTCTATATAATAATTTTTAACTTGTTCTTTGTCTAGAAATTTGGCTCCAGCATTTCCTACAAGAATAAGTAGGGGAGCTAGTTGGTAGCTTGTCTGTCTTTGTTTACAGAGTTCAATCGTCTCAAGAGCTTCTTGGATGGCTTCGTTATATTTTTTCTTTGACACTAGGTAGTGAGCGTAGTTGTAACGAACTCTGATGTAGCCAAATAAAAACTCTTGATGCTCAAAATTTTTTGTCTGATATAACTCCATCAAATGAGAGTAGTTTGCCTCATATTCTTGTTCACGACCCACTAAGGAATAGAAATTAGATAGAGTATTCAACGCCTTTAAATAAATCAGAGTATCTGAGGAGACTTTTAATAATATATTTTCCAATGAAGAAATAGCCTCACACTTGCTGTCATATTGATAGAAGTCAATAATAGCTTTAATCCATTCAAGGTAAGTTCGGTCTTCTAGTGTTAGAAAAGTACTTCGTTCAATCTCTATTCTATAAATATATTCCAAATTGTCATAATTTCTGTCATTTAATAGTCGAGCAGATAATTGCTTGAAATTAGAGAGGTTAGATTTAATTTCAATTTGTTCATTAAAAAAATAATCTAATGGTACTTCAAGTCGTTGTGAGAGTTTGAACAAAAGGTCTGCGGAGGGAATGAAATGCCCTCTCTCAATTTTACTAATCTGGCTTTGTTCACAAATTCCTTCTGCAAGAGTTTGTTGGGAGAGTCTCAACTCTTTTCTTTTCAATCTGAATTTCTCTGCGAGTGTATTCATTAAAGATAATAAACCTTCCTATTTGCTTAATTTCATTATAAAAATTTTTTTAGTTCAAAATAGCAAGTTAAAGGAATAAAAAAATTCTTCATGGTAATAATAAGGGAAAAAAAGTTCAAAAATGTAATAAAAAAATAGTTGACTAAATAATATATATATGATATAATAAAAAAACAAGAAAATAGAAAGCGGTTTCATTGTATGAGAAAAAAACGTGGAATTAAAAAAATTAGTTACATTTGCATTACTAGGTGTTTTTATGTTTAGTAATACAATTCCTTACCAACAATTCATTCAGAAGAATAAACAATTGGAGATTCGAGTGCAATCACAAAAGAAGTCCAATGGTCTTGATGTTGGGAAGGCTGATTGATTTCGTATTACTTTAAAATTCAACTATTTAGAGAAAGGTATTCTGATGAGAGCTTGTAACAATACCAGATAGATATAAGAATGGAGATGTTTGATAAAATGCTTTCATAGCTAACCAACTGTTGAAAATTATGAGTTACAAAATATAAAGTATTTAAGATTAGTTTATAAAATTAGGTCTCTGCCTGTAGAAAGGAACGTGCAGTTAGAAAGGAGGAAAAAAATAGGATACTATAATTCAGACTGAGATTTCTAATTAAAATATGTAGTTGCATTTCGCTCATTTTCATAATATTTCATTTAGAGGAGTAATAATATGTTAAAATTTAGAAAAGTAGTTGCATCATCCCTTGCCGTTTTGGCATTTAGTTTGGCTCTTCCTGTTTTGGCAGCTTCTCACCGTGGTGGCGAGTGGACCTATGGAGGCTATCATGATCCAAATAATTGGGGAGCATTTCGAATTATTATCATGGTTCACAGGATCACTGGGCCTATGTTGGAAGTAATGGACGTGACAATCAAAAAACAGCTTATGCAGGAGCACATAGTGCGGCCTATGCGTTTATTAATACAAATTTTGGGGAGCAAGTTACATTTGATGCGGGATGGCAAGAATAATTGAAGAAGATTCTTTTATCAATAGTTTAGTAAGCTTGTTAGTTTATAGAGGGCAGGGGTATTTCTGCCCTCTATTTTAGAATAAGGAATGCACTATGAAAAAATTATTTATACTCATATCCAACCTGCTTGCTAGTTTGTTCTTTGTTTGGGTATTTACCATTTGGACTGATACATATGTCTCCCATTATTACCCCAACGTTGTTGTACGTGATTCTTCCCCTGAAACAACTTTTCAGCATGTTGCTACACGCTTGGAAAAACTAGCAGAAGAAACGGATAGCTTTATTGCGATTCAACACCAAGATCCTAACTCAGAAGGTACTACAGTTTTTTCTTATACGACCTTTGGGGACGGAAAGTTGCCTGATGGGCTTCAGGAAAAAAATCTAGAAGATGCTCAAAGTAGTAGTGTTGAAACAAACTATTTTGTATTCGATGGAAACCTAGATATTCACTTGCTAAGGGAGGAGCTAAGTCAACTTGGCTTGACTAACATGCACCTGACAATTCCATCTAAACTATCTACGTTAATGGCTATCTTTAGTAACGGATTTCAGTTAATCAGTCTATTGATTTTCATCTTAACCTTTGTAGCACTGACTTTAATTAGTCAAATTAGCCAATTACGGTCGTCGGGCATTCGCCTCATTTCAGGAGAGAAACGGTGGTCCATTTTCCTTAGACCAGTTGGTGAGGATTTGAAAGGGATAGTTGTTGGTTTCAGTTTAGCTGGCGTTCTCGCCATTCTTATGCAAAAAATTCTGTCGCTTCCAACGCAATCCCTAATGACAATAGGAGAAGGCTTGCTCAGTTATAATCTCATCTTGTTGTCGATCTCCCTGTTTTTCGCTCAACTCTTCGCAGTTGGGATAAAAAAAGATACACCTGATGCAGATTATAAAAGGGCAAGTGCCTGTCAGAGGAATCATTAGTTTAATTTTAATCGGTCAACTATTAGCGATTATTATTGTAACGCTGGGAATAGGGAGTAGTTTAAAGTATTCCCAAGCCTGGCAACAGCATCGGATTGGACAAGAGGTTTGGAGTCAGGAAAGGCAACTGACTATCCTATCAATCAGCCGTGAAGGAACGAGTCCTGGTTTTGATGAACAAGCTCAAAGAAAACTCAGAACTTGGTATCAATTGATGGATCTGGCTGTTTCAGAACAAAGGCTTTCTTATCTAGACACCAGTTAATTGACCGTACTTTGCAAAATGGCATGGCTTCCTCCAAAAACTTGACAACCTCTACAGAATGGCACGATTACAGCCCGAATGGCAATGTCCTTATCGTCACACCGCAATACTTGGAGCGTCAAAACATTCCTGTAGATACAACTATTGAGCAAAAGATGAATCACCTTGATGTAGGGGAGTTTGTCTTATTACTGCCTGAACACCTCCGTTCAGAGGAAGAACATTATAAATCTGTTTTTGAAGACGACTTAACCAGTCGCATATCTAGTAAAGATGAACGACAGCAAATGACTGCTACGGTAGGTTATTTGGAATCAGGTCATGATCGTTTTGTGTATAATACGACCCCTATTTCTTACCAGCAGTTTTTGAAAGATCCAATCATCATTGTTATAACACCCCAATCAACTGGTCCACAGTCCATTGTGTTTTGGGTAGACGCAGTACAGAACTACGTTCTCTTTAATCAATTGTCTGATGCCCAGGAGCTTATCCAGAGACAAGGCATTGAAAATTGGGTCTCAGAAATGCAAACAGGTTACCACAACTACATCACATTATCGGATAATATCCAGAGGGAACGTTGGGTAATGCTAGCAGGAGCTGTGCTTGGGATTGCAACTTCAATCTTGTTGTTTAACACTATGAATAGGCTCTACTTTGAAGAATTTAGACGTGCTATTTTTATCAAACGCATTGCAGGTCTCAGGTTCTTAGAAATCCATCGCACTTATCTCTTTGCTCAACTGGGTGTGTTTTTACTGGGATTTGTTGCGAGTGTATTTCTTCAGGTAGAGATAGTAGTTGCTTTCTTAGTCTTGTTACTCTTCACTGGTCTATCTCTTTTACAGTTACATGTCCAAATGCAGAAAGAAAACAAGATGTCCATGCTTGTTTTGAAGGGAGGTTAATATGATTGAACTTAAACAGGTGAGTAAATCTTTTGGAGAACGAGAGTTATTTTCGAATCTTTCAATGACATTTGAGGCTGGAAAAGTCTATGCCTTAATTGGTTCAAGTGGTAGCGGAAAAACAACCTTGATGAACATGATTGGGAAATTAGAATCTTATGATGGGACGATTTTTTACCGAGGTAAAGACTTGGCCAATTATAAATCGAGTGATTTTTTCCGTCACGAATTGGGCTACCTCTTCCAGAACTTTGGCTTAATTGAAAACCAAAGTATTGAAGAAAACCTTAAGCTAGGTCTCATTGGTCAAAAGTTGAGTCGGTCGGAACAGCGGTTGAGGCAGAAGCAGGCTTTAGAACAGGTCGGCCTGGCTTATCTTAACCTAGATAAGCGCATCTTTGAGTTATCGGGCGGAGAATCGCAACGGGTTGCCTTGGCAAAAGTTATCTTAAAGAATCCACCCCTTATTCTGGCAGATGAGCCAACAGCTTCAATAGACCCAGCAACCTCTCAGTTGATTATGGAGATTTTGCTATCTCTTCGAGATGATAATAGGCTAATCATTATCGCAACACATAATCCGGCAATTTGGGAGATGGCTGATGAAGTGTTCACGATGGATCGTCTGAAATAAAAATCCTTGTTTTTAATTGCACGATGAGTTACTGAAATATTATCATGAATCAATAATTGGAGTTAATTTAGAATTGTACTTTATTAATATTGAGGTAACTTTTTTTCTTGATAAAGGAAGAAATAGTGGAGAGGAAGTTAGAATGAAAAAAATTTGACAATTATATTATTGAGAAGCCTTGCGATTCTAATTCAGATAAACTGCAAAAAAATCTTAATAATTGAAAGTTTGGTAGATGATATTTTTGCAATTTTTCTCTCAGAATCAATAATAGTGTAGGAGAGATTTTCCTCCTACAACTGTTTCAAAAGAAATATTTACCCATTGGGAGAAGATGTTGCAGTGGATAATGTGTTACTCACTGAAAAATATAATTTTCAACTAAAAGATTTTGAAGGATTCATTTCAAAATAAACAATAATTAAAGAATAAGAAAAAAATCCTCCGTTTCAAAGAGTAGGGAACTCTTTGAAACGGAGGATTTTTCTATAGAGGCTTTAGCGGCTGCAATTGCGGCTTCAAAGTTTGGTTCAGAGTTGATATTGTCCACGTATTCAACATAGCGAATAGTATTGTCAGTATCGAGGACAAAAACTGCGCGTGCCAATAGGTGCCACTCATTGATTAAGAGGGCATAATCATGTCCAAAGGAATGGTCGAAATAGTCTGAGAGCATGATGGCATTTTCAATACCTTCAGCACCGCACCAACGTTTTTGGGCAAAAGGGAGGTCCATTGAAACAGTCAAGACAACTGTATTATCCAGTCCAGCCAGTTCTTCATTAAAACGACGCGTTTGAGTTGAGCAAATACCTGTATCGATAGAAGGCACGACACTCAAGACTTTTTTCTTCCCATCAAAATCAGCCAGAGATTTTTTAGAAAGGTCTGTTGTAGTGAGTGAAAAATCAAGTGCCTTGTCGCCGACTTGTAGTTGTTTACCTGTAAAGCTCACAGGATTTCCGAGAAAAGTTACCATAGGATACTCCAATCTTTTTTCTTCCATTTTAGCTGAAACAGTCGGAATTTTCCAATGATTTGACTGGAAATATGGGCATAGAAAAAACGCCAGTTCATGTGAGAATGACGTTTTTCAGAGGCTTATTTTGCCAATCCTTCAGCAATCTTGTCAAGGTTGTATTTCATCATGTTGTAGTAGCTGTCGCCTTCTTTACCTTGTTCTGCGATAGAGTCAGTAAAGATTTGTGCGTAGATTGGGATGTTTGTGTCTTGTGAAACAGTCTTCATTGGACGGTCATCCACACTTGATTCTACAAAGAGGGAAGGAGTTTGTTTGGCGAAGTTTTTCAACCAAGGTCTTGATTTGGTCAGGTGTTCCTTCTTCTTCAGTATTGATTTCCCAGATATAGGCACTTGGGACACCGTAGGCTTTAGAGAAGTATTTGAAGCATCCTTCGCTGGTTACGATCAATTTCTTCTCAGCAGGGATATTGTTGAATTTAGCTTTTGCTTCCTTGTCAAGTTTGTCTAGCTTATCAGTATATTCTTTGAGATTTTTTTCGTAGAATTCCTTGTTGCTAGGGTCTTTAGCGCTCAATTGTTTTGCGATGTTTTTAGCAAAAATCATCCCGTTTTCAAGGTTAAGCCAAGCGTGTGGGTCTTCTTTGCCTTTTTCGTTTTGACCTTCAAGGTAGATAACATCAACGCCTTCGCTGACTGCAAAGTAGTCTTTGTTTTCAGTTTTCTTGGCATTTTCTACCAATTTTGTAAACCAAGCATTGCCACCTGTTTCAAGGTTGATACCGTTATAGAAAATCAAATCAGCTTGAGAAGTTTTCTTAACGTCTTCAGGAAGTGGTTCGTATTCGTGTGGGTCTTGGCCAACAGGAACGATACTGTGAAGATCAATCTTGTCACCAGCAATATTTTTAGTAATATCAGCGATGATTGAGTTTGTGGCAACAACTTTTAGTTTTTGACCAGAAACTGCATCTTTTTTTCCGCTAGCACATGCTACAAGAGCAATGACGGAAAGAAAGAGAACAAGTAATGTACCTAATTTTTTCATTAGATCCTCCAATTTATTGGGGTTTTGCCCCTTATTTTAACAAATGTTTATTTTTCAGTTTCAAATATCGTTGTTTTGGAGCGATAAAGAAGCTAATGAGAAAGAAACTAGCAGCTGTGAGCACGATACTAGAACCTGCCGCAACGTTAAAGCTATAGCCGATAAAGAGTCCCAAAACTGAAGCTGTAGCTCCAAAGGTTGAGGAAAGGAAAATCATACTTTTCAGGCTATTAGCATACAGATAAGCAGTTGCAGCTGGGGTAATCAGCATGGCTACAATCAGGATAGTTCCGACACTTTGCATAGCTGTCACAGACACGAGAGTCAAGAGTACCATGAGAAGGTAGTGATAGAAATTGACAGGCATTCCCATGGCTTTGGCCAAGAGTTCATCAAAGGAAGTTATCAAGAGTTGCTTGAAGAAAATCCAGATTAACAAGAGAATGGCTGCTCCTACACCCATAGTAATAAACATATCTGTATCTTGGACGGCTAGGATATTACCAAAAAGAATATGGAAAAGGTCAGTTGAACTTTTAGCGACACTAATCAAGATGATACCGAGGGCTAAGAAAGAAGAAAAGGTAATGCCGATGGCGGTATCGCTTTTGATAATCGAGTTTCCCTTGATGTAGGTAATGATGATGGCAGCTAGCAATCCAAAGACAATGGCTCCGATAAAGAAGTCAAGACCCAAGATGAAGGAGAGGGCTACACCTGGTAAGACAGCATGTGAAATGGCATCTCCCATGAGTGACATCCCGCGTAGAATGATGAAACATCCTACAGCTCCAGCTACGACCCCGACGACAATGGCTGTTATCAAGGCATTTTGTAAGAAATGGAATTTTTGCAATCCATCGATAAATTCTGCAATCATAGGTCACCTCCATTGAAAAATAGTCGATTACCGTAAGCTTCTTTGAGATTGGCTTCGGTAAAGGTTTCTTTGGTTGGACCAAAGGCAATCACTTCTCGATTGACAAGCAAGACTTGATCGAAGTAGTGGGGAACCTTGCTGAGGTCGTGGTGGACGATGAGAACCGTCTTCCCAGCTTTTTTCAGATCTCTCAGCGTATTCATGATGATTTCCTCACTAACAGAGTCAATCCCAACAAAGGGTTCATCCAAGAGGATATAGTCGGCTTCCTGTACCAAACATCTGGCAATCAAGACCCGCTGGAATTGACCTCCAGACAGTTGACTGATTTGCCGTTCAGCATAGTCAGCTAGACCGACGATTTCAAGGGCTTCTTGCACTTTCTTCCAATGTTTAGCCTTTAAACTTCGAAAGAGAGGGATAGAGGGAAAGAGTCCTAACGAGACACATTCCTTGACCTTGATGGGAAAGTTGTAGTCGATATTGATTTTTTGTTCGACATAGGCGATTCGGTGTAAGGATTTTTTAACTTCCTTGTCATCGAGAAATGCCTGACCTTGATGTGGGATAATTCCCAGCATCCCTTTTAATAATGTTGATTTCCCAGCGCCGTTTGGACCAATAATACCGGTAATTGTTGGTCCTTGGAGCACTAGTGAAATATCCTTAAGTGCCAACGTTTCTTTATAGGAGACGCTGAGGTTTTCGATACGTATCATAAACTTGTATTCCTCCTGACTCTTAATATACCTTAAAAAAAATTAAGTCAAGTTAATTTTTTTCAAAAAAATTAAAATATTAGCAGTAAAATATTTAAGTTTCTTTAATCTTGTATTTTAATTGCATTCCCAGGTAATTTTTGTTAAGCTAAAAATAAGTACAAATGAAAGCGAGAACAAGATGACACGTTATCAAGATGATTTTTATGATGCAATCAATGGAGAATGGCAGAAGACTGCTGAAATCCCAGCAGATAAGTCTCAAACTGGAGGTTTTGTTGATTTAGATCAGGAAATTGAAGACCTGATGCTGGCGACAACAGACAAGTGGTTGGCAGGTGAAGAAGTGCCTGAGGATGCTATTTTAGCAAACTTTGTCAAATACCACCGCCTAGTTCGTGATTTTGACAAGAGAGAAGCTGACGGTATCACACCTGTTTTGCCTCTCCTTAAAGAATTCCAAGAATTGGAGACTTTTGCAGATTTTACAGCTAAACTAGCAGAGTTTGAGCTTGCTGGCAAACCGAACTTTCTTCCTTTTGGTGTATCACCAGACTTTATGGATGCCAGAATCAACGTTTTGTGGGCTAGCGCTCCAAGCACGATCTTGCCAGATACGACCTACTATGCTGAAGACCATCCTCAGCGCGAGGAACTCTTGACTCTTTGGAAAGAAACTAGCGCCAATCTTCTCAAGGCTTATGATTTCTCTGATGAAGAAATTGAAGACTTGCTAGAAAAAAGACTAGAATTGGATCGTCGAGTTGCGGCAGTGGTGCTCTCTAATGAAGAAAGTTCAGAGTATGCTAAACTCTACCATCCCTATTCTTATGAAGATTTCAAGAAATTCGCGCCTGCCCTACCTTTGGATGACTTCTTCCAAGCCGTTCTTGGACAAGTACCAGACAAGGTGATCGTAGACGAGGAACGTTTCTGGCAAGCAGCAGAGCAGTTCTATAGTGAAGAAGCTTGGTCTCTTCTCAAGGCAACCTTGATTTTGAGTGTTGTCAATCTTTCAACCAGCTATTTAACAGAAGAAATCCGTGTCTTGTCAGGTGCCTACAGCCGTGCGCTTTCTGGAGTTCCAGAAGCCAAAGACAAGGTTAAGGCAGCCTACCAGCTAGCACAAGGCCCATTCAAACAAGCCTTGGGTCTCTGGTATGCCCATGAAAAATTCTCTCCAGAAGCTAAGGCAGACGTAGAGAAAAAAGTGGCAACCATGATAGATGTCTATAAGGAACGTTTGGCTAAGAATGACTGGCTGACTCCTGAAACTCGTGACAAGGCCATCGTCAAACTCAATGTCATCAAGCCTTATATCGGTTACCCAGAAGAATTGCCAGAACGTTATAAGGACAAGGTAGTGGATGAAACGGCTAGCCTTTTTGACAATGCTCTAGCCTTTGCGCGTGTGGAAATCAAGCACAGTTGGAGCAAGTGGAACCAGCCTGTAGACTACAAGGAGTGGGGCATGCCTGCTCATATGGTCAACGCCTACTACAATCCACAGAAGAACTTGATTGTCTTCCCAGCAGCTATTTTACAAGCGCCTTTCTATGACTTGCATCAGTCATCTTCTGCTAACTACGGTGGTATTGGGGCGGTTATTGCCCATGAAATTTCCCACGCCTTTGATACCAACGGAGCTTCCTTTGATGAAAATGGTAGCCTTAAGGACTGGTGGACAGAGAGTGATTATACTGCCTTCAAGGAGAAAACACAAAGTTATTGACCAGTTTGATGGACAGGATTCTTATGGTGCAACTATAAACGGTAAATTGACTGTGTCAGAAAACGTGGCGGACTTGGGAGGAATCGCTGCAGCGCTTGAAGCAGCTAAGAGAGAACCAGACTTCTCAGCAGAAGAGTTCTTCTACAACTTCGGTCGCATCTGGCGCATGAAAGGTCGTCCAGAATTTATGAAACTTTTGGCTAGTGTCGATGTGCACGCACCAGCCAAACTCCGTGTCAATGTACAAGTACCAAACTTCGATGATTTCTTTACAACCTATGATGTCAAAGAAGGAGACGGTATGTGGCGTTCACCAGAAGAGCGCGTGATTATTTGGTAATGTAAAGAAGCAAGTAAAACTCCTATAATTATACCTTCCCTATCTATGTAAACCCTAAAAAGTTAGATAGAATAATCTAGCTTTTGGGGTGTAGTTCATAGGGATTATGAAATTGAAGTCTTTTCTTATTTTTAAAATTCATAGTAAAATATCCCTCTGTATCAAGATAACAGGAGGATTTTTATGTCTCAAAAGACTATCAACATAGGCTACGCCCGTGTATCTACTCATAAGCAAGACCTAGGATTGAAAGTGCAAATCGAAGCTCTCAAACATTGCGATAAACTTTTTATAGAAAAGGAATCTGGTGCAAATAACACTCGTCCTGAACTTACAAAAGCTTTAAAACTGGCCTCTGACTTTTCGAAAGATGGCAAGCAGGTTACTTTCACTATCTATAAGTTAGATAGACTGACTCGATCTATGTTTAAGCTACTAGAACTTATTGAACTATTTAATGAATCTAATATTCACCTAGTCAGTTTGCATGAAAAACTAGAAACAGGTTCTCTTATTGGCAGGTTACTTTGCATCATTTTAGGATTTGTGGCAGAAAATGAGCTGGAAAATCTGAGGTTTCGTACAAAAGAAGGACTGCGAAAAGCTAAGGAAAATGGTGTTAGATTAGGAGCAAAACGGATTTCAAAAGAAAAGGAGGAGCGGATACTTAACAAATATCTACATTCAAATATAAGCATACGTAATATTGCAAAAAGCTGAACAAATTTCTACATCAACCCTATATAAAGTGTTAGAACGTAATAAAGTGGCGAACAATCGTCAAAAACGGAAAAATCATTGCTAAAAAAACAGGGAAAAAAATGGTAGAATAAAGCCGTAAAATTGTTTCGATTAACGACCGTTTGATGAAACATTCAAAATGAGAATATGAATATTTAAAAAAAATACGAGGTTTAACAGTGTTTCTAACCTGTATTAGACTGGTATTTTTTTGTGTATCGTTTAACGGTCGTTATGCGATACAGTTAGTTCCTTATCTCTAGAGGAAGTAGCTAGCTTTTGGCAACAAAAAATTTAAAAATTATTAAGATATGTAATAGTGTGATAGACGTATTGTTCAGTTAATGGATGAACGTTTATTTAAGGCTTCAATCAAGGACATTAAATGTTTAGATAATGAGTTGACTCAAAATTTTGCTTTTGTGGTCTTGAAAGGAAGTTGATTTTGTTATTTTATAAGCCTAAAAAGGCAATTATATATTCCTGAGGAGGAAAAATTATGAATAAACTCACTAAACTAGGTATTGTTACCTTCTCTACTGTCACTCTTAGTGCTGTAGTGCCAACTTTGGTGCATGCCGAGGAAAACGTTGCGCCGCAACCAAATGTTGCTGTTAAACCTAATACTGCTCAACCAACACCTGCGCCAAAACCAGCAGAAAATCCTCAACCAGAGATTAAACCAGCAGAGCAACCACAGCCTACTCAGCCAGTAAAACCAGCTGAGAACAAGCCGGTTGAAAATAAACCTGCTGAAACACCTGTTCCAACTCCAAAACCAGCAGAAACCCCTCAACCAGAGGTTAAACCTGCAGAGCAACCGCAGGAAAATAACAGAAAACCAGTGAGAAGATGGCATCTACGTGACGGAAGCGTTCAGGAACACCCTGTTGTTACCTACGCAGATATTGTAGCACCACTTCCTATCAGTGATATGAAGGAAACTCCTATCAATGGAATATGGACTGCTGAAAAAGATTTTATCAATAACAAACCAAGATTAGCTTACTTTATAGGTAGCGCGAATAGGTGGATCGAAGAAAATGGGAGGGAATTTTCTCTTGAAGAAATGAGGAAAAGCCATGTGTATATGTATCCGATTCGAGTGAAAATTCCAGAATTGGAAGGTAGAAACTATGAAGCGTATACAATTTATACAGGTATTTTTGATGGGAAAACAGGACATGTTGAACTAAACAAAAACACTAACATCACAGGTCAAGGTTACATGGCTTTCCGCACTACAAAAGAAGACAATGACGTGGAAGTCTATCAATTTTCAAAAAATAGGCAGGTAACACCACTTTATGGCCGTTCGCTAAATGAGAGAGGAAGAAGCGAGGGAGATTTTGGTTTATACGCAGAAGTTTATCAAACTTACGTTTTCTTATTTAAGAACCACACCGAAAAACCAGCCGACCAAGCAAAACCAGAAGTCAAGCCAAGTGAAAATCCTGTAAATCCAGTTACACCAGTTGCTCCAATAACACCGACAACTCCCGTAACGCCTACGCTTAATCCAGCCATCCCAAACAATACTCGTGTTCTTTCGAGCATAGCTGGAAACGTTCAAGTATATGGTTCAGAAGCAACACTCAAAAATGTCAGATATATCAGGGTAGAAGAAACCAAGTCGAATTCACTTGAATCAAAAAAATACAAGGCCTTCGACATTCATCTGTATGACGCGAGAGGCAAGGCTATTCAGCCAAACGGCTGGGTTACGGTTAGCGTGTTGGCAAACCAGCCAGTGGAAAATGTTTACTACGTGAATCAAAACGGCAGCTTGTTTGCGCTTGATTTCAAACAAAATGCCGATAAGGTGACTTTTGAAACTAACCACTTTAGTATCTATGCTATGACTTTTAAAGTTGCCGCAAGCCGCGATAACGGAGGTAGTACAACTCCTGTTCCAGTTGTAAATAGTAGTAATACGGAACAAAAAGGAAATGACGTAAATAGTACAAAAACTCAAGCTGAGCCGTTAGCAACTAAGACTGAAACTATTTCGAAACAAGTAGCTAAGACTTTGCCAAATACTGGAGAAAATAACTCAATTCTCGCCACCCTATTTGGAATGTTAACTCTAACTGCTGGATTATTTAGCTTTCGTAAGGAGTCAGAATAACCCCAATTCATAGTTCATATATCAATTATTTTAGACTGTGAAAAAATCAATTTGGGGAGATGATTTAGAAAATCTTTTCATGATAAAACGCATAATATCAAACTTTTCTACACTTGATATTATGCGTTTTTATAATTCTAATACTCTTCGAAAATCTCTTCAAACCACGTCAGCTTCGCCTTGCCGTAGATATGGTTACTGACTTCGTCAGTTCTATCCACAACCTCAAAACAGTGTTTTGAGCTGACTTCGTCAGTTTTATCTGCAACCTCAAAGCTATGTTTTGAGCAACCTGCGGCTAGCTTCCTAGTTTGCTCTTTGATTTTCATTGAGTATTAAATTGCGATATATATAATCATCATATTACTAGAAAAAAGGATTGAAAGTTTTTTCGTGAGCGATAGTAGTAGCTGGACCATGTCCTGGATAGACGTCGTAGTTTGGTAGGGTGAAGAGTTGGGTTTTGATACTATGGAGGAGTTGTTCCATACTACCAGTGGGAAGGTCGGTCCGTCCGATGGTTTCACGGAACAGAGCATCTCCTGTCAAGACTAGGTGAGCATCAGGAAAGACGATAGAAACGCCACCGATAGAGTGACCTGGTGTTGGCAAGACAGTGAAACGAAATTCTTCCAGTTGATATTCCTCATGAAAGACAAAGGTGCGTTCTGCAGGTTTTGCGACCACATCTGCCATATCATCATGACGAGGGAGGCCAGAGAGATTGTCGACAGGAGTATAGAGCCAGCTGGCTTCACTCTCTGCGATATAGACAGGAGGATTGCCAAAAGTTTCGCGCACCAAGTCTAGGCTCATGATATGGTCATAATGGGCGTGGGTCAATAGAATGGCACAAATCGGTTTGTTGATGTTCTCGATTGTCTGACGAATAGCGTCCCAATGGCTACCAGGATCTACTACGATGAGGTGCTTTTCGCCTTCTAGATAATAGGTATTTTCATAGGCAACAGGATTCACGGTTTTATGGATTTTCATATTGACTCCAATCTCAAAGAATGTACTAAATTAAGTATAGCACAGTTGGGGAGAATAAGCTAAAAAAGGAAATAGATCTAGAAAGAAGAATACGTTTTGGATAAGAAAAATAAGCCCCGAATGAGTTCGAGGCTTAAACTACTTTATACTCTTCAAAAATCTCTTCAAACCACGTCAGCTTCGCCTTGCCGTACTCAAGTACAGCCTACGTCTAGCTTCCTAGTTTGCTCTTTGATTTTCATTGAGTATAAATTAAGTATAGCACAGTTGGGGAGAATAAGCTGAAAAAGGAAATAGGTCTAGAAAGAAGAATACGTTTTGGATAAGAAAAATAAGCCTCAAATGATTTTGAGGCTTAGACTGCTTTAATTGCCAGCGTAATATTTTTGGATTCCCTTGACAATCCCTTCAACCAGTTTATCTTGGTATTCACTACTACGGATTTTTTGGTTTTCTTCTGGATTATCCATATATCCCATTTCTAGCAAAACAGCTGGTTTAGCTGTTTCACGTAGAACAGCAAAGGTTGCTTGCAAGAGCCCAGCATCTCTGGCTCCAGTTTCAGCTAATAGTGAAGAATGGATATCAGCTGCGAGACGATTACTTTCACTCATCCGTTCAGGATTATTATGCCAATCTTTGTTAATTTTGCTAGGGAAACCAGGTTCATCCTTGTAAGAATAGGTCTGGATACCTAGATTAACAGTTGTATCATTCCCTTTTGCGTTGAAATGAAGGCTGATGAAAAAGTCAGCATTGGTCTTATTGACCATACGAGAACGTTCGGTAATAAAATCAACGTCTATATCGCTATCTCGAGAAGTGAGAACGGTGTAGCCAAGATATTCTAATCGTTTACGTAATTTACGGTAAACTTGTAGGTTCAAGTCTTTTTCAGCTATGCCATAGTAATAAGCACCGCGGTCCTTGCCACCGTGTCCTGGATCTAGAAAAATAGTTTTAGAGTAATGTCCTTTTTGAAAACCTTGTGCTAATTCACGAACCCATTTTCCATTTCCTTGGAAGAGCTGGTTTTTACCATCCACTGCATAGGTTCCTGTGACATACACACCATCGTCCTTAAGATAGTACCAAGCTTGATAGTCTGGGTCGTAAATCCATTCCTTGTGGGCCATGTAGCCACCAGATTTGAGGTAGTAGGAACCAATCCATTGTTTTTGGGCGTAGCGTCCGCCAGATTTGAGGTAAAACCAACTAGAGTAGTTTTGGTCGTAGACCCATTCCTTATCTGCCATAGCACCGCTAGATTTGAGGTAGTAATCGTCTTTCCAGACATTGGCCAACATTCTACCGTAGTCATCAAAAGCATACCACTTACTATTGATTTGGCTCCATTGGTTGGATAAATATTTACCTGAACCATTGATATAGTACCAATTATTTCCCATCTGGTACCAGCCGTTTTCAAGCAAATAGCCATGACTATCAAAGAGATAACCATCATAGAGAGTATCTGTAAATTTGACCCCAGTTTGACTATAAAACGTCCACTTGTTCCCTTCTTTTATCCAGCCAGTCTGTATAGGTTGAGTGGGTTTGCTTTCTTGCTCACTTGAACTAGCTGTACTTGTCGAAGTTTCTGTACTAGCTTGAGAACTACTAGTAGAAGTAGTTGTAGAACTACTAATATGGTTACTAATAGAATGACTCGTATCATCAGCCAAAACGACTTGGCTAGATAAGCCAAGAACAGCCAAAGCTAAAAGTGTCAGTCTTTTGTGTGATTTCATGTGATTTGCCTTTCTAGAGAGATGAAAATTCAGTAATGATCGTAAAAAAACTGTTCATATTACCATTATACACTAAAAAAGTTAGAAAATTACCAAAATATCAAATCTTTTTCTTATTGAAAAAGAAGAATATAATTTCATTTCACCAACTTTTTAACGTAGTTAATACTAAAATAAAGTTAGATGAAAATCAGATGGTTTTTATTATTTTTGGTGTAAATCTTATTTCATCTTCCTTCCCAACAAATTGAATAAGGATTATAATCCTCTTTTTCTAGTTTTCATATTCTTAAAAAAAGTGATAAAATGGTAGGAAGAATTGGAGAGTAGAGATGCCAAAAAGAAGTGAATTTGACGGGCGATGAGGTTGTCGCTCTAACACAAAAAAATATTTATCAAAAAGAAGATGTTGCTTTTTGTCCATAAAGCCTTGGTCTATGCCGTTGAATGCCATAGTGGTCAATATCGTAAATCAGGTGAACCTTATATCATTCACCCTATCCAAGTAGCAGGGTATTTTAGCCAAACTCAAAGCTGAGATGCTGTAACGGTTGCCTGTGGTTTCTTGCATGACGTGGTGGAAGATACTGATGCGACCTTGGACGATTTGGAAAGAGAGTTTGGTCCTGATGTGCGGGTGATTGTCGATGGGGTTACCAAGCTCGGTAAGGTCAAGTACAAATCTCATGAGGAGCAGTTGGCTGAAAAATCATCGCAAAGATGCTCATGGCCATGTCTGAGGACATCCGTGTTATCTTTGGTCAAACTGTCTGACCGCTTGCACAATATGCGGACGCTGAAAACACCTTCGAAAAAGACAAGCAGGAGCGTATTTCCAAAGAAACCATGAAATCTATGCCCCACTTGCCCATCGTTTGGGGATTTCCAGTGTCAAATGGGAATTGGAAGACCTGTCTTTCCGTTATCTCAATCCAACGGAGTTTTACAAGATTACCCATATGATGAAGGAAAAAGCGCAGAGAGCGTGAGGCCTTGGTGGATGAGGTGGTCACAAAATTAGAAGACTATACGACAGATCGTCACTTGAAAGGGAAGATTTACGGTCGTCCCAAGCATATTTACTCAATTTTTCCGCAAAATGCAGGACAAGAGAAAACGGTTTGAGGAGATCTATGACCTGATTGCCATTCGTTGTATTTTGGATACCCAAAGTGATGTTTATGCCATGCTTGGTTATGTGCATGAGCTTTGGAAACCCATGCCTGGTCGCTTTAAGGACTATATCGCTAACCGCAAGGCCAATGGTTACCAGTCTATCCATACGACTGTCTATGGGCCAAAAGGGACCGATTGAGTTCAGATTCGGACCAAAGCCATGCACGAGGTTGCTGAGTACGGGGTTGCGGCTCACTGGGCTTATAAGAAAGGCATTAAGGGACAGGTTAACAGCAAGGAATCAGCTATTGGGATGAACTGGATTAAGGAGATGATGGAGCTCCAAGACCAGGCCGATGATGCTAAGGAATTTGTCGATTCAGTTAAGGAAAACTATCTGGCTGAGGAGATTTACGTCTTTACCCCCAGATGGAGCTGTCCGTTCTCTTCCAAAAAGATTCAGGACCGATTGACTTTGCCTATGAAATCCATACCAAAGTCGGTGAAAAAGCAACCGGTGCCAAGGTCAATGGCCGTATGGTTCCACTGACAACCAAGCTCAAGACAGGGGATCAGGTTGAAATTGTCACCAATCCGAACTCCTTTGGACCAAGTCGTGACTGGCTCAATATGGTCAAGACCAGCAAGGCGCGTAACAAGATTCGTCAGTTCTTTAAAAAAATCAAGATAAGGAATTGTCTGTCAACAAGGGTCGTGAAATGCTGATGGCCCAGTTTCAAGAAAATGGCTATGTGGCCAATAAATTTCATGGACAAGCGTCACATGGACCAAGTTCTGCAAAAGACCAGCTACAAGACAGAAGAATCCCTCTTTTGCGGCCATTGGTTTTGGAGAAATCGGTGCTATTACTGTCTTTAATCGTCTGACTGAAAAAGGAACGCCGTGAGGAAGAACGTGCCAAGGCCAAGGCTGAAGCAGAAGAACTTGTCAAAGGTGGCGAGGTCAAGGTTGAAAAACAAAAGAAACCCTCAAGGTCAAGCATGAAGGGTGGTGTGGTCATTGAAGGTGCTTCAGGTCTCCTAGTGCGGATTGCCAAGTGTTGTAATCCTGTTCCTGGTGACGATATTGTCGGCTATATCACCAAGGGACGTGGTGTGGCTATTCACCGTGTGGACTGTATGAACCTGCGTGCTCAAGAAAACTACGAGCAACGTCTCCTTGATGTGGAATGGGAAGACCAGTACTCTAGCTCAAATAAGGAGTATATGGCCCATATCGATATTTATGGCCTCAACCGTACAGGACTATTGAAACGATGTACTGCAAGTTCTCTCAAACACAACCAAGAATATTTCAACAGTCAATGCCCAACCAACCAAGGATATGAAATTTGCCAATATCCATGTCTCCTTTTCGGCATTGCCAACCTCTCGACGCTGACTACGGTCGTGGACAAGATTAAGAGTGTGCCAGAAGTTTACTCTGTCAAACGTACCAATGGCTAATGGTCCTGAGCTCTTACTAGAAAGGCTATTATGAAAATCATTATCCAACGGGTTACAAAAGCCCAAGTGAGTATCGAAGGTCAGGTTCAGGGCAAAAAAATCAATCAGGGGCTCTTATTGCTGGTTGGAGTTGGACCCAGAGGACCAAGAGGAAGATTTGGACTATGCTGTTAGAAAAGCTGGTCAACATGCGGATTTTTTTCAGACGCAGAAGGCAAGATGAACCTGTCTGTCAAAGATATTGGAGGAGAAATCCTCTCTATTTCTCAGTTTACCCTCTTTGCGGATACTAAGAAAGGCAATCGTCCAGCCTTTCACAGGTGCAGCCAAAGCCCAGATATGGCATCAGACTTCTATGATGCTTTCAATCAAAAAAATTAGCACAAGAAGTGCCCTGTTCAGACAGGTATCTTTGGAGCGGATATGCAGGTTGAGCTGGTCAATGACGGACCAGTCACCATTATCCTAGATACTAAAAATAGATAAGAAAGACCAAGCCCAGTAAGCTTGGTTTTTCTCATCTATCATAAAATACTCCAGAATGAAATCTGTTCCTGATAGGCCTTTGGGAAATCTTGTTTCAGGCTTTGGCTTATGCGATAGGAAGGGATGAGGTGCCCTAGAATTAGGAGAGTTCCCTGAAGAAAAAGTGGAATACCGCTTAAAAAGATCAAGGAGAGAATCATCAGACTATCCCATAGGAGGATTTGTAAGGCAAAACGCCAGAATCTCGGTCTAATCTGGGAATAGAGTTGACTAAAGTGGTCACAAAGTTGGTTGGAAAGATAGGTCAATAGCACAGGATGAAAGAAAGATGAGCCAACAGCTATAAATCAAAAATCCAATCCCAAGTAAGTCTCTCTTTAAATGTCAAAAAAATGCCAGCATGATTCCATCAATGACAAGGAGCTCAATGGTCTTGGTGTAGATGATGTTTTTTTCATGATAAAACCTCCTTTTCCTTTAGAGACACTCCCACAAAGAGATGTGTTTGTCATAAAAGTCTGGATACTTTTTTCTCTTAGGTAGTCCGTCGTCCTATAATATAAAAGTAGAATGGCAAGCAGTGATGATTGGCATAAGAGATGAAAAAACGATGAGAACTAACGAAGGTTAAAAGGACAAAAAATAGAAAATCAATGGAGAGAACCCCTAAATAGTAGAAGCGAATCTTTTTATTGAGTTGAGGATAAATCTCAGCGAATTGATGTTTGAGTTGGACAACCAAGCGAAACAGCAGAAGTCCCTGAGCAAGGAGGAAAATAAAACCACTGAGCAAGAGCCAGTCGAAAGCTGTCTCGGGTCTAGTAGTAAAAAATGCAAATAGTAGCAAATCGATGACTGCAATTGCTGTAAAATGGATTCTAAAGAGTTTTTTCATGACAAGACCTCCCTCTTTTATCTATCTTCATTCTACTCCAAAAGAATGGGAGTTACAAGTAAAATGATAAAAAATTTTAGTAAGGAGATTCTGTTAGATTTCTTTATTTGATTTCCCTCTTATTGTTCCACTTCTTCATCATTCCAGACAAATAAAGCTCCGATTGCATTGAGGATATAAAAGATGTATTTTCCGATATTGGCAAAGTTTCCTTGAATGCCAGCCTTTGTCAGCTGCACAAAATTGTAAATCAACCAAAAGCCCCACTGAGTTGTTAGTTTCAATGCGTTAAAAGCATTGGCGATGAGGGACAGTGCAAAGGCAATAGTTGTCACGTAGGCAAGGAGATTCATCTTTCCCCCATAGCCGATATAGTTGGTCACAAAAGCAAAGAGGAAAGGCGATGATGGAGATGGTGATAGCTGCCAATTTTCACCTGTTTTTTTGGTTCATTTGGTTGGGTCTGCCTTCTTGCGAAAGCTTCCCATTTCTTTATGGCAAAGGTATAAATGAGGAAGGTGACAGGATAGGTGATAATGGCTGCCTTATTTCCAAGGATATAATCAATGGTACCAGACAAAATAGTATTAACAATCCCAAAGTAATTTCCCCATTTGCTTAATTTTTCCCGTGAAACGAGTGGACAACATGGAAATCCCAACGTTGGTTACGGAAATCAATCCAAAAAGGAACAAGAGCAGTCCAGGGTCCCCAGTCTACGAAATTTATCGAGACGTGAGTTGAGGTAACCAGATGCAATCGCAATCCCAACGACCAAAAGCAACCCCGAAGAGGTCAAACCATTTGGATGTCGCAAAAAAATTTTTTTGAGTGATTTTTTTCATAGTTTAAAACTATCTTTCTTGTTTTTTTACAAACATTCTACAACTAAATGAAAGTAAAAATCAAATGATAGAAATAAAACCCTGAAAATCAAAACTTTCAGGGTTGGTTGGAGATTTGAGAAAGTTAGTCGATTTTTTTCTCGACATAGAGTTGTTTGGCAATGTCCATACCTACTTGTAAATCCTCGTCTTTACTAAGGATAGTGAAGGTGTTGCTGAAGCCATCAAACTGCTTGACTTGGAGCTGATCACCGATGTGAAGTGCATGCTTATCCAAATAATTGAGAATCTCAAAACTATCGTGTACCCGAGTCAGACGGTAGGAGCCAGCTTCCTTGATATCCGCAAGTGGGAGGTTATTGATTTCAACCAGGAGTTCACCCTTGGCAGGAATGGTTCCTCCGTGAGGGCAGGTCTTTGGGGAATCCAAGCAATTTTATCTAGTCTCTCCACGAATAGCTCAGAGACAGTATGTTCCAAGACTTCAGCTTCCTCGTGAATCTGGTCACTCGTATAGTCTAAATGATGAACTAGAAAAAAACTTCAATCAAGCGATGTTTACGGTAGAGCTCAGAGACAAGCTTGAGTCCAAGGTCAGTCAGTAGATAACCACATTCCTTGTCCTTAATGATGAGATTTTCACTTTTCATCCGTTTAATCATTTCAGTTACGGCAGGGGGAGATACTTGCATACGAGCCGCAATTTCCTTGTTGGTGATTTTATGTAGGTCTGTGCCAATTTCATAAATACACTTTTAGATAATCTTCTTTATTCAGGGGTCATTCGTTTCCTCTTGTCTAATATCTTTATCTAGTATATCAAAAAAAGCTAGATTTCTCTAGCTGTGACTTTTTTTATGTTATACTTATTGCAAGAGAAAAAACGAGGAGATGAATATGACAAAAATAGCTCTTCTTTCAGATATTCATGGAAATACTACAGCCTTGGAGGCTGTTTTGGCAGATACGCGACAGCTAGGAGTGGATGAATACTGGCTTCTGGGAGATATTCTCATGCCAGGGAACAGGGCGTAGAAGGATTTTTTGGACTTGTTGGCTGAGTTACCGATTACAGCTAGAGTTTTTGGGAAACTGGGAAGACAGTCTTTGGCATGGTGTCCGCAAGGAATTGGATAGTACTCGTCCCAGTCAACGCTATCTCTTGCGCCAGTGCCAGTATGTTTTTAGAGGAAATTTCCTAGAAGAAATTGAACTGCTCCACAATCAACCACTCCAGATTCATCGTCAGTTTGGGGATTTGACGGTGGGAATTAGCCATCATCTTCCTGATAAGAACTGGGGGCGAGAGTTGATTCATACTGGAGCGCAAGAGGATTTTGACCGCTTGGTGACCAATCCGTCTTGTGATATTGCTGTTTATGGTCATATTCACCAGCAATTGCTTCGTTACAGGGACTGGTGGGCAATTGATTGTCAATCCAGGTTCGATTGGGCAACCTTTCTTTTCTAGATGCCCAGTTGCGGAAAGACTTGCGGGCCCAGTATATGATTTTTGGAGTTTGATGATAAGGGCTTTGGTGGATATGGACTTTCCGACGGGTGGACTACGATGTGGCAGCTGAATTGCAGCTGGCTAAAAGATCTGAAACTTCCCTATTTTTGAGGTTTACTATGAAAGTCTGGTCAATGGGATCCACCATACTCATCATCAGGAATTTCTGAGAGAATTGGCTCAGAAAGAGGGCTATGATAGGGAATTAGATGCTTGGTTGAAAAGTGGTAATGATTGACATTACAACTAAAAAGGGTATAATAAAAAGAAAAAGAAGAGTAGAGGCAGGCTAGCCTCGTAAAAAGGAGAAGAGGATGCAAAATTCCAAGTAGATTTACCATTGCGACTCATATGCTGATAATCATTGCTCTTGAGGGAAGGAAAGCAAGGTGACCAGTGATTTTCTGGCTGCTAGTGTCGGGGTCAATCCAGTCATTATCAGAAAAAAACCTTGTCCCAGTTGAAGAAGGCAGAGCTGATTTCAGTAGCGCGTGGAACAGGGGGAACAGAGATTGTCAAAGGATCTCAAAGGACATCAGTCTATTTAGATGTTTATCAGGCAGTTGAGTGTCTTGGTAAGACAGGTCAACTCTTTTAGTTTCCATGACAATCCAAATCCAAATTGTCCCAGTTGGAGCTCATATTCATGATGTTTTGGATCAAAAATTGGAGAGAATCCAGCTGGCTATGGAGGCTGAACTTGGTCAGACCAGTCTAGAACAAGTCGTGACTGATGCAGAGAGTCAGATGAAGGATTGATTTCTTCTTTAAAAACAAGAAAAAGCTTATGAGAAGTTTTTTTACCTTTTTCATAAGCTTTTTTTATCTATTCTTCCAAGCTTGGTAACGAGTATCAATCAATAATTGGGTAAGGCGTCCCATGGTTTCCCTTTCTTCTTGGGTGAGGGATTGGGCTTGGATAAAGAGATGATGGATGTGTTCAATAGCCTTGAAGGAAGACAAGTCATTGATGGAGCTAATCCCAGCATCTAGAATGGTGCCAAAGAAGAGGTCGAAGTAGAGCTGGAGTTCCTCGTCAGGGACTGTGGCCATCCATTCTTTGAAGGTTGTGTCGACTTGTTGGCTATCACTGTTGGTCTTATCCAGTTGGACAAAGTGCTTGTCCTCAATCTGCCAACTAAAGGTATCGTGTTGAGCGATACCACCCTAAAGGCAGTACTGTGCACGATGATTTGGTTGTTAGGAATTTCCATCATCATACCGATAATGGAACCCTTGTGGGAATGAAAGACTTTGGTTCTATCCATTATCCTTTGATAGCCCCTCGGTCTGTGTCAGTTCTTTATGGAGACCAGGCGCATCAAAAGGTATAAACTGCTGTAATCTGATTTTGCAAGCTTTGCTCAATTTGGCTAGCAGCATAAATGGCTAGATTTCCTCCCTTGGAATGCCCAGCTAGAATGACTTTTCTGCTTAGGGATGGTGGACAAAAAAGTTCTCTAAATAGCATAGGGCGTGCTTTTGAGCAGGAATTTCCTTCATATAGGTCATGTGGAAATCTTCCTTCCAGCCAATGATACTGTCATCAGTCCCACGAAAGACAATCAGATAGGTATCGAGAGTGAGGAGGTAGGTCATAGCCGCAAATTGCTTTTTTTGCAGTTCAGGGTCGATTTCGTTGATAAAATGGGAGAGTTTGCAATTTTTGAAGCGTTTGTGTTGAGCTAGTTCATCTAATAGCTGGAGGAGATTTTTGCTGGTCAGCATGTTAGGCTCTCTTGGAACCTGAGGTGCCAGGTCTAAAAGTCGCTGAAGACTTGTTGATACCAGATTATCAAAGGGTAAGTAGGTGGTTTCTGTTAAGGCTAGAAACATCTAATTCATTTCAATGGAAGGTCGTAAAAGGAATCGTGTGCTACATCTTTCAGATAGTCAAAAATATTGGCCATAAAGAGCTCCTTTCTTTTTATTTATCTTATCAAATTTCCCTTAAATTAGCTACTAGGGTTGCCTCACTTTGTTGGCTAAAAACAAGCTATTTCAAATTCAGTTTCAGGCCTGCTAGCATGGAAAAATCTGTTATAATAATAGAAAAGGAGAATCAGATGCACAAGATTTTATTAGTAGAAGATGATCAGGTCATTCGTCAACAGGTCGGGAAAATGCTCTCTGAATGGGGATTTGAAGTGGTTCTGGTAGAAGACTTTATGGAAGTTTTGAGTCTATTTGTCCAGTCGGAGCCTCATCTGGTTCTCATGGATATTGGTCTGCCTTTGTTTAATGGCTATCACTGGTGTCAGGAGATTCGCAAGATTTCCAAGGTACCTATTATGTTTCTGTCTTCGAGAGATCAGGCTATGGATATCGTTATGGCGATCAATATGGGGGCGGATGACTTTGTGACCAAGCCTTTTGACCAGCAGGTTCTTTTAGCCAAGGTTCAGGGCTTGTTGCGCCGTTCCTATGAGTTTGGACGAGACGAGAGTTTACTGGAATATGCTGGTGTTATCCTTAATACTAAATCCATGGATTTACATTATCAAGGCCAAGTCTTGAATTTAACCAAGAATGAATTCCAGATTTTACGCGTTTTATTTGAACACGCAGGAAATATTGTAGCGCGTGACGACCTGATGCGGGAACTTTGGAACAGTGACTTTTTCATTGATGATAATACTCTCTCAGTTAATGTAGCTCGTTTGCGTAAAAAATTGGAAGAGCAGGGCTTGGTAGGATTTATTGAGACCAAGAAAGGGATAGGGTACGGATTGAAGCATGCTTGATTGGAAACAATTTTTTCTAGCCTATCTGCGCTCCCGTAGTCGTCTGTTTGTCTACTTGCTTTCTTTGACGTTTCTGGTTTTGCTCTTTCAGTTTTTATTTGCCAGTTTAGGAATTTACTTTCTCTATTTTTTCCTCTTGTGTTGCTTTGTAACCATCTTATTTTTCACTTGGGACATATTGGTAGAAATGCAGGTTTATCGTCAGGAACTTCTCTATGGGGAGAGGGAAGCCAAGTCTCCTTTGGAAAGGGCTTTAGCAGAAAAATTAGAAGCGCGTGAGATGGAACTTTATCAGCAGAGGTCAGAAGCAGAAAGAAAACTGACGGATTTGCTGGATTACTATACCTTGTGGGTGCACCAGATTAAGACCCCCATTGCAGCCAGTCAACTCTTAGTTGTAGAAGTGGTCGACCGCCAACTGAAGCAGCAATTAGAACAGGAAATTTTCAAGATTGATTCCTATACAAATTTGGTTTTACAGTATCTGCGTTTAGAAAGTTTCCATGATGATTTGGTATTAAAGCAGGTTCAAATTGAGGACTTGGTTAAGGAAATAATTCGTAAATATGCTCTTTTCTTTATTCAAAAAGGCTTAAATGTCAATCTACATGACCTTGATAAAGAAATCGTGACGGATAGAAAGTGGCTGCTAGTGGTTATTGAGCAAATCATCTCAAACAGTCTCAAGTACACCAAGGAAGGTGGTCTGGAGATTTATATGGAGGGGCAGGAGCTTTGTATCAAGGATACGGGAATTGGTATAAAAAACAGTGATGTCCTCCGAGTCTTTGAACGTGGTTTCTCAGGATATAATGGACGCCTAACCCAGCAGTCATCTGGACTTGGACTTTACCTATCTAAGAAAATTTCTGAAGAACTGGGTCACCAGATTCGCATTGAGTCTGAGGTTGGAAAAGGAACGACAGTACGGATTCATTTTGCTCAAGTGAACCTAGTCCTTGAGTGAGAATAGACAATGAGGTTGAGTTAAAACTCATTTTTTCCAGGAATTGAGTTTTTACCCAATCTCTTTTTGCTATATTTCAGGATATTTGAAGACTGTTTTTTACAAAACGAATAATAGTATTTTTAATACGGATATAGTATAAATACTGCTTCAAAGTGAAGTTTTATAGATTTTATAATTTTGTTGAGTATAAAATCTATAAACTAAGGTTGAATTACAAAAATTAATTTGAGATGAAGTGAATTGTAGACTTGGGAAATATCTCCTGTTCGATTTCAGAATGAATCGCTGATACAGGATTGAAAGAACTGCGGTTTTCTTTTTGTTTTGAATGAGATAGGTGCATATAGATTTGTGTAACTGATATAGAACTGCTTCCAAGAATTTGTACGTATTGTAGGTATTTCACACAATAACCTTAGTTGCTAGGAATCCAATTTTAACGGAATTGATAGATACCATTTGTCAGAAATTCAATGTATTCTATGTCGATATTGTGGAGAAAGGGATGATAAAGTTAACTCTTATATATAAAGTACTCATAAACTAAAAAAGTAACTGTTCAAGATTTTCAGTTACTTTTTTAGTTGGATACAGCAAAGTGGTAAATATAAGGTAATAATTATAATGATTTCCAGTCAAACCACCATGAATTTTTTTGCTTGAATATTCATGTAAAAACTCCTTGAACAAACATCGCTTAACTTAATTATATGGTATAATTTAATTACATTTTATCACATAGGAAAGTTTATTTTGAAGTTGTCCCATATTTGCTAACGGAGGTGTACTATGTTAAAGAAATTCGGAGAGACATATAAGGTATTTAGAGAATCAAGGAAAATTTCTCTTAGAGATATAGAAAACAAAGGGATATCACGTTCACAGTTATCCCGATTTGAAAAAGGCGAGACAGATCTGACTATTACAAAATTTCTGATAGCACTTGAACAAATAAATGTCCCTATTGAAGAATTCATGTATGCAACTAATGATTTTAAAAGAGATCGTTTCTACCAAACAATAGATGAAGTTAAACAATGTTTCCTTAATCGAAATGTGGCAAAATTACATAAATTATTGACTAAACGCATGGAAAATAATAATTCATCTCTTTTTTCTGAGATGGAAATAATTTTTTTAAAAATCAAACTTCAAGAATTATCAAAAGAAGACTATTCCAATGACACGGATATAAAAAAAGAATAACTGATTATTTGTTCGGTGTGGATTATTGGGGTGTGTTTGAAATTTTGTTATTTGGAAATATCATGTATATTTTTTTAATCATGCTACTTTTCTACTATTATCAAAAGAGATGTTGCATAGAACAGAGTTTTATCACGATATACCAAGCTATAGAAGAGTGATTGCTAGTATGGTTCTAAATGCACTTATTATTTGTATTGAAAGAGATCATCTTGTGGATGCAAAAATACTTTGAGAAAAAAATTTCTCAGTTTTTATTTTTGATGAATCTGAGATTTATGAACGGTTAATTTTTTTAAATATGCATGTGCTTTTTTTACGAATTTAAGAAAAAAATCAGACAACACAGTCAATATTAAAAAAATGAGAAAAAAATAATTGGTTTTTATGCGTGTAGCAGAATGTGAAAAAAACTTGCTAACCGATACGATGAGCATTTAAGAAAAAAATATTAGAGTCATATTTAAATAATGGTATATAGTGCAGATGTGGGACGAAAAAAATAATTGAATTTATAAAGTGATATACTGTCTTTATAAAAAAAGATATTGAATTAATGGTGTTAATTTTATTGATAAATCAGGAAGTTTTTCTAACTTGTAGTTCAGTACAGTTATCTCTTTTTTTACAACATATCTAGGTGCAGTTCAGTCTTGTTCTCTTTATAATGGAAGTATTGGAAATATTCATTTTACCTCTATCAAAGAAATATGGGATAGACCTATATTTTACAAACTAGCAAATTATACTTTGAATGATAGTAACAACTGCAGTACTTGTGTGATTGCCAATTATTGCACTCAATGTCCTGGTATCGCACTATCTGAAACAGGGAATAGTAGAGATTGTTCTTCGATATGTAAAAAAAACAGCATTAGCAAGGAGTATCGTATATGCTACCGTATCTTAAAACTATTAGATGGTATCTCTTCTTTAATTTTCTTTTTGGTGCAATATCGAATATCTGCACAGCTTTGTTACCGTATTTCACGCAGGCATTAATCAAAGGGGATTATCAAGTAGCTCTATATGGTTACTCTATGTCAGTGGCAGGCTATTTGAGTTGTAACTATATCCAAATGATACTTGATTGGAAGCAGGGGATTATCTTTTCGACTACTTTGAAAAATGAGTGGTTTCGTTCACTTCTGGGACTCAGTCACCACGATTTCAAGCAGAAAACAGTAGCAGAGTATATTTCCTATCAATCTAATGACCTAGATTCGTTGGAAAAGGATTACCTTCCTCCATTGATGAGTTTTATCAAACAAATTTTACGTATCATCATTTACGCTTTCATTATTAGCAGAACAATTAATCCTATTGTATCACTGATTTTAATCTTTTCCACTGGAATTAGTATTCAAATTCCTAAAATCGTTGGGAAGTTGACCGCTAATCGTAGACAGGTTTACTTGAAAAAACAAGGAGATTACTATCGAACTTTGGAGGATTTGCTCATGGGACATCATTTGGTAAATAAACTAACTATGTCGCATTTTTTGAATCAACAAAAGAGTTCTCTAAAGAATTTGCAGGATAAGTATTTTAAGTATGGTTTGACAAAAATTACAGGCATCTTATTGACAGGTGTTTCTTTTGAATTCATTAGTCTTGTTCTGTTTATTTATTTAGCCTACTCTCTATCTCACCAGCAACTCGGTATTCCTGAGGTAGTGGCGAGTTTCGGATATATTAATGCTTTTTCTGAGCCAATACAGGAAATCCTTTATGATTTACAAATGTTAGAGTCTGTAAAGCCTGTAATCAAGAGTTTTCAAAACATTGTTGGGAGACCCGTTTCAGTTCAAGCACCTCAACATTCTTTTGATACGATTACTTTGAAAAACATTTCCAAACAACTGGGAGAATCAAAATTGATAATTACTTCCGCTACGATTCAAAAAGGGGATAAAATTGCGCTTATTGGTAAGAATGGGTCTGGAAAAAGTAGTCTTCTCAACATTTTAAATGGAACAGATGAAGATTTTGAAGGACAAATTGTGCTAGATGGGCTTGTTTTGGACCATCTTTGGGGAAGATTCGGTATGATTCTACAACAAGAACATACATTTATTTCGAGTTATGAAAATAATGTAACGCTATTCAATAGTTTCAATGAAAAATTCAGAGAAGAAGATTTTGAAAAAATTCCACCACAATCCCTGTCAGGTGGTCAGCAACAACGAATGTATTTAAATCGTGAGAAAAATCGTAAAAATCCATTGCTTATCCTAGACGAACCTTTCTCTGCCTTGGATACTAATCAGTTTAAAATGGAATTGGAAAGAGTTCTGGAACTACCAAGTGCCGTCATTGTTACTTTACATCGCCAAAACGAATTATTAAGTAAGTTTGACCAAGTTTGGGAAATTAAGAATGGAGAACTTGTAATTTTGAAATAGCTAAATTATAAAGAATAAAACGCATAGTATCAAGTTTTTCAACACCTGATATTATGCGTTTTTTGATTTTAAAGACTTTTTGCCCAGCCTCTTTATGCTAGGTTTTTATTTCTCAACGCGTGATTTGTTGGCGATATCAGCTAGGATAGCTTGAACAAAGTCATCAACTGAGACAGTTTGTGTTTCTTTTTGGCCATAGCGGCGAACGTTAACAGTTCCGTCTTCCATTTCCTTGTCACCAACAATCAATTGGTAAGGAATCTTGCTGGTTTGTGAAGCACGGATCTTGAATTGCATTTTTTCATTGCGCTCATCTACATCGGCACGAACCCCACGGTCACGGAGTTTCTTGGCCACTTCCCAAGCGTAGTCCACGTGTTTTTCGTTAGAAACTGGGATAAGGGTTACTTGGTGTGGTGCAAGCCATGTTGGGAAGGCACCTTTGTAGTTTTCAATCAAGATAGCTGTGAAGCGTTCCATAGTTGAAATAACCCCACGGTGAATCATAACTGGACGGTGTTCTTCACCATCAGCTCCGATGTATTTGAGGTCGAAGCGTTCTGGAAGCAAGAAGTCAAGCTGGATAGTAGAGAGGGTTTCTTCTTTCCAAGGGCAGTCTTAACTTGGATATCCAATTTTGGTCCGTAGAAGGCTGCTTCACCTTCAGCTTCAAAGTAGTCAACACCCATTTCATCAAGGGCTGCACGAAGCATAGTTTGGGCATTTTCCCACATCTCATCGTTGTCAAAGTACTTGTGAGTATCTTGAGGGTCACGAAGAGAGAGACGGAAGCGGTATTCAGTCAAGTTGAAGTCTTCATAAACATCGATAATCAACTGAAGGGCACGTTGAAATTCTTCTTGGATTTGTTCTGGAGTTACAAAGAGGTGACCGTCGTTGAGTGACATTTCACGCACACGTTGAAGACCAGTGAGGGCACCAGATTTTTCGTAACGGTGCATCATACCGATTTCAGCGATACGGATTGGCAATTCGCGGTAAGAGTGAACATGGTGTTTGAAGACTTGGATGTGGTGTGGGCAGTTCATTGGACGAAGGACAAATTCTTCCCCATCACCCATGTCCATAGTTGGGAACATATCTTCTTGGTAATGATCCCAGTGACCAGAAGTCTTGTAAAGCTCAACAGAAGCAAGTGGTGGAGTGTAGACGTGTTGGTAGCCAGAAGCCAACTCTTTGTCGACGATGTAACGTTCCAATTCACGACGGATAGTCGCACCGTTTGGCAACCAGAATGGAAGTCCTTGCCCGACTTCTTGAGAAATCATGAAGAGGTCAAGCTCTTTACCAAGTTTACGGTGGTCACGTTCTTTAGCTTCTTCACGCATTTGAAGGTAGTTCTTCAAGTCTTTCTTGTCAAACCAAGCTGTACCGTAGATACGTTGCATCATAGCGTTGTCGCTATTTCCGCGCCAGTAAGCACCTGCTACATGGAGAAGGTGGAAGATTTGGATACGGCCTGTTGATGGGACGTGAGGTCCACGGCAGAGGTCTACATATTCACCTTGACGGTAGATAGTCAAACCACCCTCGTCTTCTGAATGTTCTTCAATCAATTCCAACTTATAAGGGTCGTTCTTGAAGATTTCGCGGGCCTCGTCTTTAGTCACTTCTTCACGGATTGACGGGAAGTTTCCTTAACGATTTTTTGCATTTCTTCTTCGATACGAGGAAGGTCTTCGTTGGAGATTTGACCAGCTGTATTGTCAGTATCGTAGTAGAAACCATCTTCGATAGCTGGACCAACTCCCAAGTGAATGTCTGGGAAAAGGCGACGAGCTGCTTGGGCGAACAAGTGGGCAGCTGAGTGACGCAAGATTGGAAGGGCATCTTCGTGATCAGGTGTCACGATTTCGATGCTTCCATCTTCAGTGATAGCACGAGTAGTGTCGATGAGTTTGCCGTTGAATTTACCAGCCAAGGCTTTTTTAGCTAGGGAATTGCTGATAGATTGGGCAATTTCAAAAGTTGTAACGCCAGATTCGAATTCACGAACCGCGCCATCTGGGAAAGTAATGTTAATCATGATGTTCTCCTTACTTATATTATTGACGAATGCTTTAACCCCTATTTTGAAAATAGGGACAGAGGATTGTGAAAGCTAGAAAAACAAAAAGCGACATCCTCGAAAGGACGTCGCAACGTGGTTCCACCTTCATTTATGTTCCTCAAAAAAGAGGGACACCTCTGATTGGCTCTAACGTGGCCACCGTTTTATGTTTTCATAAAAACTCAAGAGTAGTATCAGTTTAGGCCTCCTATGCGTTTCCAGCAACCACGCACTCTCTAGTAGAAAGGGACTAAGTGACTTGTCTCTATGGATTATTATAGCATGATTGTGAAAATTTTCAAGATTTTTGTGGAATTTTTTGAATTTCCTTGTTGGAAAGGTGTCGGCAATCAGATATGGTAATATTTTGAAGAAGTTGACACTCTTCATTATGCTAGTGAAGCAAAGAGAAAGAAAGTAAATCTGTTGACAAAGAAGTTAGTTATTGGTAGAATAGGGATTGTCGTAAAGACAAATAACTTCTTCTTGGTTACAGGCATGCCAACCTGTCACTCGGATGAAGCCAAATAAAAAGGAGAAACATCATGGCAATCTCAAAAGAGAAAAAAAATGAAATCATCGCACAATATGCACGTCACGAAGGTGATACAGGTTCAGTAGAGGTTCAAGTTGCTGTCCTTACTTGGGAAATCAACCACCTTAACGAACACATCAAACAACACAAAAAAGACCACGCTACTTACCGTGGATTGATGAAAAAAATCGGTCGCCGTCGTAACTTGCTTGCATACTTGCGTAAAAACGACGTTAACCGTTACCGTGAGTTGATCAACTCTCTAGGACTTCGTCGCTAATCTTGCGTCTAAACCGTTTCTATACTTCGTTGGCTTCGGCTCGATGTACCATTAGTACAATCTTCGCCTCGTCGCCTAGTCTATAAACGGTTTATCCAGCAAGACTGGAGCTCTCTGATTTTCAGAGGGCTTTTTACGTTGTCACCTTACCTTGGTATGCTCAAGTATTATCTTTGGTTACGGTTCCTAGCACTGTAAGGTAAAATAAACCAGAATGATCTCCCTTCGGGGAGATTTTTTTGTTTCACTGAAAGTTTCGTACATTCTTCTCCTCGCCGTCTAGTCTATAAACGTTTTATCCAGCAAGAATCATGATGCTAAGGGCGTAAGAAATCCGTATGAAAATAGGGAAACGACACCGTGTTCGATGAACACAAGGAGTTTCATCTTTTTCACTAGGATTTTAGCCCTGAGCTCAAATCAGCTCTCTGATTTCAGAGGGCTTTTTTATTGAGGTTTTATCGGTCACAATTTTGGAGACTACAAAAACCTCAAATGGTATCAGCCAATTACACCATAAGGGTGCGCAGCTACTCGGCTTTTCAAGCCGAGTAGCTGTCTGAAAGCCCCCTCGGAGAGCCCACACTTTACGAAGTAAAGTATAGTATGTTATACTTTACATGGAAGTAGTCACCGAATTCCAGTTAGAAATTACTTTGTAACTACGTTTTGAGGAGGAGTAAAATGCATTCCTACGTTCGATATTACCCACTAGCGATAGCTAAATTAATGTGTCTGTGCTCTCCTAAAATCTACTGATTTATTACTGACCAATACAGGAGGTTTTTTATGGGACAGACAATCATATCTGCTATTGGTGTTTATATTTCCACCAGTATCGATTATTTAATTATTTTATTTATTTTATTTGCACAGCTATCACAGAATAAACAAAAATGGCATATTTATGCGGGGCAATATCTAGGCACAGGCTTACTTGTAGGGGCGAGTTTAGTTGCTGCTTATGTCGTTAATTTCGTGCCTGAAGAATGGATGGTTGGATTGCTTGGTTTAATCCCTATCTATTTAGGGATTCGCTTTGCAATTGTTGGAGAAGGTGAGGAAGAAGAGGAAGAAATTATTGAAAGATTAGAACAAAGCAAGGCAAATCAACTGTTTTGGACAGTTACATTGCTGACAATTGCGTCTGGCGGAGATAATTTAGGTATCTATATACCTTATTTTGCTTCGTTAGATTGGTCACAGACCCTCGTGGCGTTGCTTGTGTTTGTAATCGGCATAATTATCTTATGCGAGATTAGTCGGGTGTTATCCTCTATTCCGTTACTATTCGAGACAATTGAAAAATACGAGCGAATCATTGTGCCCTTAGTATTCATTCTACTTGGACTATACATCATGTATGAAAATGGCACGATAGAGACTTTTCTGACCGTGTAGATTTTTTTGTTTCACTAGGATTTTAGCCCGAGCTCAAATCAGCTCTCTGATTTTCAGAGGGCTTTTTATGTTGTCACTTTACCTCGATATACTCAAGTATAATCTTCGGTTACGGTTCCTAGCACTGTAAAACCAACTATATTCATTTGTTCTCATCTTGTTACACAGTTGAAAATATGGTATACTTTTCATGAGAATTTTCTAAATTTTTAAGATTCTATCAAAGGAGGTTTGCATGCTTTCCAAATTTTCTGGAAGCCGACAGGACCTGAAATTTGTATTGCTTTTAGGTATTTTGCTAGGTGTTTTAGGAATTTCCCTCTTTTTAGCTGTTTCAATGGGATCCGTTGCGATTCATCTAAGCGATACCTATCGGATTATTTTGAGCAGATTGGGGTTTCCTCTTGAGATAGGAGAGGTTTCCAAGTCCACTCTTGCCATTGTATGGAACATGAGATTCCCCCGAGTATTGCTAGGTCTGATAGTAGGAGCTGGTCTTTCTATGTGTGGTAGTGTGATGCAGTCCACGGTAAACAATCCCATCGCTGAGCCCTATGTTTTAGGCATCTCTGCTGGTGCAACTCTAGGTGCAACCTTGAGCATCATTCTTGGTTTAAAAGTGATGATTAGCTTTGGAGCTTTTCTTGGAGCTATTTTGGCAACAATTGCTGTACTCATCATTGCCTCTATGCAGGGAAGGATGACGACTTCTAGTCTGATCTTATCAGGAACGGTGGTCAATGCTCTTTTTCTAGCATTTTCCAACTTTATTATCTCAGTTGGAGCTAACGCGGACAGTGTGATGACCATTAAGTTTTGGACCATGGGCTCGCTTGCTGGGACTACCTGGTCTGACTTACTCCTGCCAACTATAGTAGTAGGAATGGCCTTTCTATTTTTCTCTACTCAGTATCGTGTTTTTAATGCGATGATGATGGGAGATGAGGCTGCTTTAACTTTGGGGATTCCCTTACGCTTTTATTGGTATCTTTATGTGACCATGGTAGCTGTGCTGACAGCAGTCTTGGTGGCAATCTGTGGGATTATTGGATTTGTCGGTCTGATTACTCCTCACTTAGCTCGAGGGTTAGTAGGAACGAATTACAGGCGACTTTTTCCTGTTGCGACTTTACTGGGTGCCCTTTTCGTTATCTGGGCAGATGTACTCTCTCGTGTCATTATTCAAAATGCTGAGCTGCCAATTGGTATTTTCACTGCCTTAGTAGGTGCTCCCTTTTTTATCTACATTGTTGGAGGTAGGCGAAGGGAGGTGAGAGTCTGATATGGACTTGATTTGTCAGGATATCCATTTTGGACTAGGTGAGAAAAAAATCCTCAAAGGAGTTTCTCTTAAGGTGGAGGGACACCAATTTCATACGATACTAGGGCCAAATGGAAGTGGAAAAACCAGCCTGCTTAAACTCCTATATCGTCAGGAAAAGGCGGATAAAGGCTTGATAAGCCTAGATGGAAAAACCTCTTGAACAATGGACAATCAAAAGAAACAGCCAAGCAAATGGCGGTCGTCACCCAATTTAATCAATTGCAGTTTGATTGTACAGTTGAGGAAATCGTCTTGCTAGGAAGAACGCCCCATCTTTCTTTTTTTACAGAAGGAAAGGGAAAGGGATTATGCGCTCGTTCAAGATGCCCTCGTTAAGGTGGATATGCTCGAGAAGAAAACTCGTCTCTATTCGTCTCTGTCAGGGGAGAGAAACAGCGAGTCTTACTAGCCCGCGCCTTGGCGCAAGAACCGACTCTTTTGCTCCTGGATGAACCTACCAATCACTTGGATATCAAGTATCAGCTAGACTTGTTGGCCATTGTGAAGGAGCTCAAGATAAATGTTCTAGCTGTCCTGCATGATATTCAACTTGCTTGTCGCTATTCGGATTATCTCTATCTGATGAAAGAGGGGAAATCCTTTACCAAGGGACTCCAAAGGAGACCATAACCCCTGAGTCATTGCAAACTGTATACGGAGTTCAAAGTCAGGTTACTTGGACCGAGGATCAGCAAGCCATGATTCACTATTTATAAGAATGAAAAGGAAAACAAGATGAAAAAAACACTAAGCATTTTACTGGTAACAGTAGCTACCCTAACCATGGCAGCTTGTGGCAACACTACCACTGAAAAAGCTACGACACAATCAAGCGCAGAAACAAGTCAAAAGGTCAGCACAGAGACGACTTATCCACTAACGGTCAAAACCTATGACGCGAAAGGAAATGAAGTCGAACAAGTTTTTGATAAGGCACCTGAAAAAGTGATCACCAACAATCTTTCAACTACTGAAATCTTATTGGAACTAGGTTTGAAAGATAAAATTGCTGGCATGCTCAACCCTGACAATGCTGTAACAGACAAATACAAGGACGCGATTGCAACGATTCCTCAAATTGGGGATAAAAAAACAGTCTCACAAGAGGCAGTCCTTTCTTATGAGCCAGACGCTGTGATGGGGCGAAACATGATGTTTTCTGAAAAATCTTTGGGGACAGTTAGCACTTGGAATGAAAATAAAATCCCAGTTTATACACAAAAAGCTTCTCTCTCAACGATTCAGCAAGATTTGGGGAATATCGTAGAAGATGTCAAAAATCTTGGAATGATTTTTAATGTTCAGGACAAGGCTAATGAATACGCAGCTCAATTACAAACTAAAATTGACGCTGTTAAGAAAGCAAATCCAGCAAGTCAAGGTGAAAAGAAAAAGGCTTTGATTATGGTTGCTTATAATGATGAAACCTTCGGTGCCTACAAGTCTGCTTTGCAAGAAAGTTTGCTGAACCAACTTGGTTATACAAACGTTGCTACGGGGACATCAGGCTTGACCTTGGAAAACCTCGTGTCAATGGATCCTGAATTGATTATCTATGTAACCAGTGACCGCAATAAAAAATTGGATGAAAAAGCAGTAGAGTTGATGAAGGCAAATGCTGTTTTGGAAGGCGTTCCTGCTATTAAGAATCAAAAAATCATGACCATCTCTTACGATGAATTGATGGACTATGGTCCAGCAGTGATTGATTCCCTTGGGAAAATCAATGATTTTATCAATAAATAATGAGTTTGATTGGGAAGGAATTCAAGTCAAAATCAGCCTTCCTTCTAACTACGACCCCAATCAAATCTATCCGGCTATTTTATTTAATGATGGAAACTTGGACTTCCTATCGTCCCTTTCCGAATCTATGATTTAGTGGGACTGACCTCTAAAAATCGCTTAGCCGACTACACTCCCTGGACGACATCGGCTCTGAGAGAGGGAGCTCCAGATTTTGGAGGTCAGGCCAACGTCTATCATGATCATTTATTTGGAGGCCTTTTAGACAAGTTGCAGTCACTTTATCGCCTGGACGAAACTCGTCTTGCTTATGGAGGCTACTCACTCGGTGGTTTGGCGGCAGTTTACAGTCTTTTCGGCTTTGACAAGGTTTCCTGTGTCTTTTCCATCTGCGGTTCCTTTTGGTATCCTGATTTTGTGACTTACTGCAAGGCAGAGACAGTGAAAAATCTAGACTGTTTGCTGTATTTACAGAACGGTCAAACAGAAGGAGTCAATCATAGCAATCGCTTGGCTCAAGCACCAGTCTATGCTGAGCAAATCCATACCAGTCTTCAGAAAGGCTATCCGAACGGCCAGTTTGTCTTTGATCCTTATGGACACCATGAACAAGTGGATGAGCGATTTCTAGCTTTTTCTAGCTGGTTGGCCCAAAAATGGAAAATCGAATAAAAGAATTATCCCTTGGCTTTTGCCAAGGGATTGTTGTATTTTTTAGCCAAGAGCCTCTCTCTTCTTATCTGGATTCCATACGAAGCTTGCGATAAAGCTAAAGATGATGGTTAGGATAGCGAGGATAATGGCAAGGATGAGGGCAGGGATGCGGATAAACCACCAGAGTGGGTTTGGTTTTTTATCATTGTGCCATTGTTTCGTTTCTTGGTCCAAACGTTGGAATTCTGTTTGGATACGATTGGCGACTGTTTCAATGCCTTCATCATTCATTTTCTTGATATCTGAGATATCTATTGGATTTCCAAAGTTCATATCGACACGCTCGCGGCTAACTAAGCCCTTCAAAGTCATGGGACCTGTGTAGGTAACCGGCATGATACGTACCTTAGCCATTTTGGCAATCAGAGCTACGCCACCCTTGACATCGTTTGAGTGACGGCTCCCACTTGGAAACATGATGAGAGAGCGATCACTTTTTTTGAGAACATTGATAGGGTATTTGATGGCTGAGGCGCTAGGATTTTCACGGTCGATAGGAAAGGCACCACACATACGAATCCACCAACCAAAAATACGGTTGGTAAAGAGCTCTTTTTTTGGCCATAAAAATAAATTGTTTTGGCTTGGTCGCAAAGGCCATATAAACTGGATCCCACCAAGTGCGGTGAGGTGCAACCAGAATATAATTTTCATTTTGATTAGGAATTTTATCAGTATTATGATAGTGGGCATTGCCATTGATGGACCATAGGAGCAATACAACCAATCCACGTAAATAAGTATAAAACATGCGATCTCCTTCGATTATTTTCTTGTTATTATTATACCTTATCAAAGGAGGGCTGGCAAACTTTCCCTTGACTAGGTGCATATTTGGGGTGAGATTAGAATTCTGTTAAAAAAAATGATATGATAGAACTTATGGATAAAAATAAGATTATGGGATTAACCCAAAGAGAAGTCAAGGAAAGACAGGCTAAGGGCTTGGTCAATGATTTTACTGCTTCGGCCAGTACCAGCACTTGGCAAATCGTTAAACGAAATGTCTTTACCCTTTTTAATGCTTTGAACTTTGCCATTGCTTTGGCACTTGCCTTCGTGCAGGCTTGGAGCAATCTGGTCTTCTTTGCTGTTATCTGCTTTAACGCTTTTTCTGGTATTGTGACTGAGCTACGGGCCAAACACATGGTGGACAAGCTCAATCTCATGACCAAGGAAAAGGTTAAAACCATTCGTGATGGCCAAGAAGTGGCTCTCAATCCTGAAGAATTGGTGCTAGGAGACGTCATTCGTTTGTCTGCTGGGGAGCAGATTCCTAGTGATGCCCTTGTTTTAGAAGGATTTGCGGAAGTCAATGAAGCCATGTTGACGGGGGAAAGTGATTTGGTGCAAAAGGAAGTTGCCACCTTGCTTTTGTCTGGAAGTTTCCTAGCCAGTGGGGCAGTTTTAGCTCAAGTTCACCATGTTGGGGCAGACAACTATGCTGCCAAACTCATGTTGGAAGCTAAGACAGTGAAACCAATCAACTCCCGTATTATGAAATCGCTGGACAGGTTAGCTGGTTTTACTGGGAAGATTATCATTCCTTTTGGTCTGGCTCTCTTGCTGGAAGCCTTACTTTTAAAAGGCCTGCCTCTTAAGTCGTCCGTTGTAAATTCGTCGACAGCCCTTTTGGGAATGTTGCCTAAGGGGATTGCCCTTTTGACCATTACTTCGCTCTTGACTGCGGTGATTAAGCTGGGCTTGAAAAAGGTCTTGGTACAGGAGATGTACTCTGTTGAGACCTTGGCGCGCGTGGATATGCTCTGTCTGGACAAGACAGGCACCATCACCCAAGGAAAGATGCAGGTGGAGGCGGTTCTTCCTCTGACTCAAGCCTACGATGACAAGGCTATTGCCAGCATTTTGACCAGCTACATAGCCCATAGTGAGGATAAGAATCCAACAGCCCAAGCTATTCGCCAACGTTTCCAAGGTCAGGTAGCCTACCCTATGATTTCCAATCTTCCTTTCTCCAGCGACCGCAAGTGGGGAGCAATGGAATTGGAAGGTTTGGGAACAGTTTTCTTAGGGGCACCTGAGATGTTGCTGGACTCTGAAGTCCCAGAAGCCAGAGAGGCCTTGGAGAGAGGGTCACGTGTCTTGGTCTTGGCAGTTAGTCAGGAAAAACTAGACCATCACAAACCACAAAAACCATCTGATATTCAGGCCCTGGCTTTGCTGGAAATTTTGGACCCCATTCGAGAAGGAGCAGCTGAGACGCTGGACTATCTCCGTTCTCAGGAAGTGGGCCTCAAGATTATCTCTGGTGACAATCCAGTTACGGTGTCCAGCATTGCCCTGAAGGCTGGCTTTGCAGACTATCACAGCTATGTAGATTGTTCGAAAATCACGGATGAGGAATTGGTTGCCATGACTGAAGAGACAGCTATTTTCGGACGTGTTTCCCCCCATCAAAAGAAACTAATCATCCAAACGCTGAAAAAAGCGGGGCATACAACAGCTATGACAGGGGATGGAGTTAATGATATTCTGGCCCTTCGTGAGGCGGATTGTTCTATCGTGATGGCTGAAGGGGATCCTGCGACTCGTCAGATTGCCAATTTGGTTCTCTTGAACTCAGACTTCAATGATGTTCCTGAGATTCTCTTTGAAGGCCGTCGTGTGGTCAATAACATTGCCCATATCGCACCGATTTTCTTGATTAAGACCATTTATTCCTTCCTGTTAGCAGTTATCTGTATTGCCAGTGCTCTTCTAGGACGGTCAGAGTGGATCTTGATTTTCCCCTTCATTCCAATCCAGATTACCATGATTGACCAGTTCGTGGAAGGTTTCCCACCATTCGTTCTGACTTTTTGAGCGAAATATCAAACCTGTTGAGCCAAACTTCCTCAGAAAATCTATGCTTCGTGCCCTACCAAGCGCTCTCATGGTTGTGTTCAGCGTTCTTTTTGTGAAAAATATTTGGAAGTAGCCAAGGTTGGTCTGAGTTAGAAATCTCAACCCTCCTCTATTATCTACTTGGGTCTATCGGTTTCTTATCCGTATTTAGAGCCTGCCTGCCATTTACCCTCTGGAGAGCCCTCTTGATTGTCTGGTCAGTAGGAGGCTTTCTAGCCACAGCTCTCTTCCCAAGAATCCAAAAACTACTTGAAATTTCAACGTTGACAGGACAAACACTGCCTGTCTATGGGGCCATGATGTTGGTCTTTACCGTAATTTTCATCCTGACAAGTCGCTATCAAGCCAGAAAATAAAGAAAGGCTGCAATCTGTGGATTGCGGTTTTTTTAGGTACAAGATTGCCATCCGAAATGTGGTATAATAAGAGGTAATAGAGTTTGGAAAGTGAGAGAAGATGATTTCAAAGAGATTAGAATTAGTAGCGTCCTTTGTGCCACAGGGAGCCATTTTACTAGATGTGGGGAGTGACCATGCTTATCTGCCTATCGAGTTGGTCGAAAGAGGCCAAATCAAAAGTGTCATTGCAGGTGAGGTCGTAGAAGGTCCCTACCAGTCCGCGGTTAAAAATGTTGAAGCGCACGGCCTAAAGGAGAAAATCCAAGTCCGTTTAGCAAATGGTTTGGCAGCCTTTGAAGCCGCTGACCAAGTATCGGTCATCACTATTGCCGGTATGGGAGGCCGTTTGATTGCTAGGATTTTAGAAGAGGGCTCGGACAAGCTGGCTAATGTAGAGCGTTTAATCCTACAGCCTAATAATCGTGAAGACGACTTGCGCATTTGGTTGCAAGATAACGATTTTCAGATTGTGGCAGAAAGTATTCTAGAAGAAGCTGGCAAGTTTTATGAAATTCTAGTGGTGGAAGCTGGAAAAATGAAGTTATCAGCCAGTGATGTCCGCTTTGGACCTATCTTGTCCAAAGAAGTCAGCCCAGTCTTTGTCCAAAAATGGCAAAAAGAGACTGCTAAGTTAGAGTTTGCCCTCGGACAAATCCCAGAAAAAAATATGGAGGAACGTCAAGTTCTAGTAGATAAAATTCAAGCCATCAAGGAGGTTCTCCATGCTAGCAAGTGAAGTTATTAAGGCGTATGAAGCCTTTTGCCCCCAGGAATTTTCCATGGAGGGGGATAGTCGTGGCCTGCAAATCGGTACTCTAGACAAGGATATTCAAAGGGTCATGGTTGCTCTCGATATTCGTGAAGAGACGGTTGCTGAAGCCATTGAAAAGGGTGTGGATTTAATTATCGTCAAGCACGCGCCGATTTTTCGTCCCATCAAGGACTTGGTAGCCAGTCGTCCGCAAAACCAGATTTACATCGACTTGATCAAGCATGACATCGCAGTTTATGTCAGCCATACCAATATTGACATCGTTGATAATGGCCTCAATGACTGGTTTTGCCAGATGCTAGGCATTGAGGAAACGACTTATCTTCAGGAAACAGGTCCAGAACGTGGAATTGGTCGTATTGGGAATATTCAGCCTCAGACATTTTGGGACTTGGCCCAGCATGTTAAGCAAGTCTTTGGCCTAGATAGTCTTCTAATGGTGCATTATCAAGAGACTGATTTGCAGAAGCCTATTTCAAGAGTGGCTATCTGTGGTGGTAGCGGGCAGTCATTCTATAAGGATGCTTTGGCAAAGGGAGCAGATGTCTATATCACTGGTGACATTTATTACCACACTGCCCAGGATATGCTGTCTGATGGCTTGTTAGCACTGGATCCAGGTCACTATATAGAAGTGCTGTTTGTAGAAAAAATCGCAGAGCTTCTTAATCAATGGAAAGAGGAAAAAGGCTGGACAATCGATATTGTACCTAGTCAAGCCTCGACCAATCCTTTCCACCATATCTAGTTAGAAAGTGAAGACAATGAAAAAAGTAGCCATTATCGGAGCCGGGATTGTGGGAGCAACAGCAGCCTACTATCTCTCGAAAGAAAGTGAACTGGAGGTAACCGTCTTTGACCATGGACGAGGTCAGGCTACAAAGGCCGCAGCAGGAATTATCAGTCCTTGGTTTTCCAAACGCCGCAATAAAGCCTGGTACAAGATGGCGCGCTTGGGGGCAGACTTTTATGTGGATTTGTTGGCTGATTTAGAGAAGTCTGGTCAGGAAATCGACTTTTACCAGCGTTCGGGAGTTTTTCTCTTGAAAAAGGATGAAACTAAGTTGGAAGAACTCTATCAACTAGCCCTCCAGCGTAGAGAAGAATCTCCTTTAATAGGGCAATTAGCCATTTTAGACCAAGCGTCTGCAAATGAATTATTCCCTGGCTTGCAGGGATTCGACCGCCTGCTCTATGCTTCTGGTGGAGCGAGAGTAGATGGCCAACTCTTAGTGACTCGTTTGCTCGAAGCTAGTCAAGTCAAGCTGGTCAAAGAAAAAGTGAGTCTGAAGCCTCTATCGTCAGGTTACCAGATTGGTGAAGAGGTGTTTGATCAGGTCATTTTAGCGACGGGAGCTTGGTTGGGACACCTGTTGGAGCCTTTAGGATATGAAGTAGATGTTCGTCCCCAAAAAGGGCAACTCCGAGACTATCAACTTGCTCAAGACATGGAATCCTACCCTGTTGTCATGCCCGAAGGGGAGTGGGATTTGATTCCTTTTGCAGGTGGGAAATTGTCCTTAGGCGCTACCCATGAAAATGATATGGGATTTGATTTGACGGTAGATGAAAGCTTGCTCCAGCAAATGGAGGAGGCGGCTTTACCTCACTACCCAGCCTTGGCAGAAGCGAAATCATCTGGTGAACGTGTAGGAATCCGTGCCTATACCAGTGATTTCTCACCGTTCTTTGGGCAAGTACCTGGCTTAACTGGTGTCTATGCAGCCAGTGGCCTAGGTTCATCAGGTCTCACAACTGGTCCCATCATTGGCTACCATCTAGCTCAACTGATCCAAGGCAGGGAATTGACCTTGGACCCAGTAAACTACCCAATTGAGAACTATGTCAAGCGACTAAAAAGCGAATAAGATTTTACTGAAATTTTAGCCTCCCCTCTAGGATGGTAAATGACATTCCCTATCAAAAATGGTAAAATAAGAAAAATAATTCGAGAATCGAGGAAAGAAGATGCAAGAAAAGATTTTGGTAACGGGTGGAGCAGGTTTTATCGGAACCCACACAGTTATTGAGTTAATCCAAGCAGGTCATCAGGTTGTTGTGGTGGATAACCTTGTTAATAGTAACCGTAAAAGTTTAGAAGTTGTTGAGAGAATTACAGGAGTTGAAGTGCCTTTCTATGAGGCAGATATCCGTGATACGGATACTCTCAGAGATATTTTCAAGCAAGAAGAACCAACAGGTGTCATTCATTTTGCTGGTTTGAAGGCTGTTGGAGAATCTACCCGTATTCCTCTTGCCTACTATGACAACAATATCGCTGGAACTGTCAGTCTTCTAAAAGCTATGGAAGAAGCCAACTGTAAAAACATTATTTTCAGTTCTTCTGCGACAGTTTACGGAGATCCGCACACAGTACCCATCTTGGAAGATTTCCCACTTTCAGTGACCAATCCATACGGTCGCACTAAGCTTATGCTAGAGGAAATTTTGACCGATATCTACAAGGCAGACTCAGAATGGAATGTGGTCTTGCTTCGTTATTTCAACCCAATCGGAGCTCATGAAAGTGGAGACCTAGGAGAAAATCCAAACGGTATTCCGAACAATCTCTTGCCATATGTGACTCAAGTAGCCGTTGGGAAATTAGAGCAAGTGCAAGTGTTTGGAGATGATTACGATACAGAGGACGGAACTGGTGTTCGTGACTATATCCACGTTGTCGACTTGGCTAAGGGTCACGTTGCAGCTCTGAAAAAAATCCAAAAAGGTTCAGGACTAAACGTTTACAATCTTGGAACAGGTAAAGGCTACTCAGTTCTTGAAATTATCCAAAACATGGAAAAAGCAGTGGGACGCCCAATTCCTTACCGCATTGTAGACCGTCGCCCAGGTGATATTGCTGCCTGCTATTCAGATCCTGCAAAAGCCAAAGCAGAACTCGGCTGGGAAGCAGAACTAGGCATCACCCAAATGTGTGAAGACGCATGGCGTTGGCAAAGCAAGCATCCAAATGGATTTGAAGACTAAGATGGTGATTTCAATCATTGTCCCCTGTTTAAACGAAGAGGAAGTACTTCCTCTTTTTTATCAGGCTTTGGAAGCTTTACTTCCAGACTTGGAAACAGAAATTGAGTATGTCTTTGTCGATGATGGATCGAGTGATGGGACCTTGGAACTCTTAAAGGCCTATCGGGAGCAAAATCTGGCAGTGCATTATCTTTCTTTCTCTCGAAATTTTGGCAAAGAAGCAGCCCTCTATGCAGGCTTGCAATATGCAACAGGGGATTTGGTGGTGGTGATGGATGCAGACCTCCAAGATCCTCCTAGTATGCTGCTTGAGATGAAAGCTTTACTGGAACAAAATACAGACTTGGACTGCGTAGGAACCAGAAGAACTAGTCGGGAGGGAGAACCCTTCTTTCGCAGTTTTTGTGCTAATCTTTTTTATCGCCTCATGCAAAAAATTAGTCCAGTAGCTCTACCTTCAGGTGTCCGTGATTTTCGCATGATGAGAAGGTCTGTAGTCGATGCCATTTTAGCTTTGACCGAGTCCAATCGTTTTTCAAAGGGGCTCTTTGCCTGGGTTGGTTTTAAAACCCATTATCTGGACTATCCAAATGTCGAAAGGCAGGCTGGCAAGACCAGTTGGAGTTTTAGGCAACTCTTTTTCTACTCCATTGAAGGGATTGTGAATTTTTCAGATTTTCCTTTGATTATAGCCTTCGTAGCTGGTCTCCTATCTTGTTTTATTTCTCTACTAATGACCTTTTTTGTTGTGGTTCGGACCCTCATTCTGGGCAATCCGACATCTGGCTGGACCTCTCTGATGGCTGTCATTCTCTTTCTCGGAGGCATTCAACTCTTGACCATTGGGATTCTCGGCAAGTATATTAGTAAGATTTATCTAGAGACTAAAAAAAAGACCACTTTATCTTATCAAAAGAAAAAAAGTGACCTTCCTGATTTTACAGAAAAAAAATAAAGTGAAAAGACTATAATTTTACATGGAAATATGCTAAACTAGAAAGAGTGAAACGTTCTTGTCAATTTACTATGAAAGATTAGAGTTAATCTTTAATCAAGGCACGTGTCGGACAGTTTCTAACAGCTTCTACGACGTCTTGGCTAGGAGAAATTTCTTTTTCTAGTTGGTCAGGGTCATCGTAAAAGCGCACGATTCCATTATCGTGATAGTCAAATAATTCAGAATAAGTTTGGCAAAGCCCACAGGCAATGCAACGTTCAGGTATAAGTGTGATTTTCATATTTATATTGTAATAAGAAAAGTAAAAAAAAACAAGGAGTAAGGTATGGCAAAAGAACCGTGGCAAGAAGATATTTATGAAAATCAAGAAGAAACAAGAATACAACGTCGTAAGAGAGAACAAGGCGGAGGAGTCATTGCTAATCGTATCTTAACTATTTTAGCAAGTATTTTCTTTGTGATTGTAGTCGTGATGATTATTGTTCTTATCTATCTGTCATCGGGTGGGAGTAATCGTACGGCAGCCTTAAAAGATTTTCACGATTCTGATGCAAATGTAGTACAGATTTCATCTTCTAGTAGTTCAGAGCAGGCATCTTCTGGTTCAGAGGAAAAGGTAGAAGAGTCATCTAGTAGTTCAGAACATCCAACTGATCCAGAAGGAACTACAAAAGTTTTGGCTGGAGAAGGAGAAGCAGCTATTGCCGCTCGTGCAGGAATCTCCATTGCTCAGTTAGAGGCCTTGAATCCTGGACATATGGCTACAGGATCTTGGTTTGCTAATCCAGGTGATGTTGTCAAAATCAAATAGGAGTTACTATGAAAACAATTCAAATTGCTATTGACGGCCCTGCTTCAAGTGGTAAGAGTACGGTCGCAAAGATCATTGCCAAGGATTTTGGATACACCTACCTAGATACAGGTGCTATGTATCGTGCAGCGACCTATATGGCTCTCAAGAACCAGTTAGGAGTTGAACAAGTTGAAGCACTCTTAGACTTATTGGACCAGCATCCAATCAGTTTTGGACGCTCAGAAACTGGAGAGCAGCTTGTCTTTGTAGGAGATGTGGATATTACTCATCCTATCCGTGAAAATGAAGTGACCAATCATGTTTCTGCTATTGCAGCAATTCCTCAAGTGCGTGAGAAACTGGTTTCTCTCCAACAAGAAATCGCCCAGCAAGGTGGGATTGTCATGGATGGGTCGTGATATTGGAACAGTTGTTTTACCACAAGCTGAACTCAAAATTTTCCTAGTAGCTTCTGTTGATGAGAGAGCAGAGCGTCGTTATAAGGAAAATGTTGCCAAGGGAATTGAAACAGACCTTGAAACCCTAAAAGAGGAAATTGCTGCGCGTGACTACAAGGATAGTCATCGTGAGACTTCACCCTCTCAAACAAGCAGAGGATGCTGTCTACCTTGATACAACTGGTTTAAACATTCAAGAAGTAGTTGAAAAAAATCAAAGCAGAAGCTGAAAAAAAGAATGTAAATGTAGAAAAAGCCGATAGATGGATATCGGTTTTTTTCTAAATTTGTCAAAATGCTGATTTTTAAGGGTATAATAGTTGCTGTTCGAGAAATTTTTGATTTTTCAAAGAATAGTGAATGATGATAAGGAGAAACCATGAACAACCTACCAAATTGCCCACAAATGTAACTCAGAGTATGTCTACGAAGACGGTGCCCTACTGGTTTGCCCAGAGTGTGCTCATGAGTGGAATCCTGCTGAAGTTGCAGATGTAGAAGAAGGCCTTGTCGCTATCGATGCCAACGGAAATAAATTGGCTGACGGTGATACAGTAACTCTCATCAAGGACTTAAAAGTAAAAGGTGCGCCAAAAGATTTGAAACAAGGGACGCGCGTGAAAAATATCCGTATCGTAGAAGGCGACCACAATATCGACTGTAAGATTGATGGTTTTGGTGCCATGAAACTTAAATCAGAGTTTGTGAAGAAAATTTAAACATGTCAAAGAACTACAAACTTATATTTTATAGCCGTATCTTCTTGTTTCTAGCGGCTTTTACGGGAGTTTATCTTGAAATCGCCAAGCATGGTGGATTTGGGATGCTGCTCTATTATACGGTTCTGTCAAATCTTTTAGTAGCGATTTTTACGCTCTATCTTCTAAAGGTTATGAGCCGTTTAGGTGAAAATTGGCAAAGGCCAAGTCTCCTGCGCTTAAAAGGTGGGGTCACCATGAGTATCATGATTACCTGTGTGATTTACCATTTCCTTTTAGCGCCCATTGCGACTAATTTTTATACCCTAGAAAATTTCCTTTGCCACTATATCGTTCCCCTCTGGTTTTTAGCAGATACCCTCTTTTTTGATAAACAGGGTCAATACAAAATCTGGGATCCAGTTGTGTGGACGATTTTACCCTTGCTGTATATGATTTTTGCTCTTTTTAATGGCTTGGTACTGAAACTAGACATTCCTAATTCTAAGGTCAGTCCCTTCCCTTACTTCTTTTTGAATGTGAACAAGGGTTGGGATGTCGTGTTCAAGTGGTGTCTGATTATCTTTGTTGCCTATATGGTGGCAGGATTTATCTTCTACTTTATTAAGCAAATCAAGAGAAAGTCATCCTAATACTCTTCGAAAATCTCTTCAAACCACGTCAGTTCTATCCACAACCTCAAAACAGTGTTTTGAGCTGACTTCGTCAGTTCTATCTACAACTTCAAAGCAGTGCTTTGAGCAACCTGCGGCTAGCTTCCTAGTTTGCTCTTTGATTTTCATTGAGTATAAGACACAAGGGATTCATTTTCGAGTTTAAGAAGGAGTCTACAAACCAATGAGACTTCTTCTTTTTCTTGCTTTTTGATAACTATCAAAAAAATAGAAGATTAAAGAGAAAAGATAGAAAGAGATTTCATGAAACAATTTTTAGAACGGGCCAGTATTTTGGCTCTCTCCCTCGTTTTGATTACCTCCTTTTCGATTTCAAGTGCCCTACCAGCCATGTTTGACTATTATCAAGGTTATCCTAAGGAACAAATTGAGCTTTTGGCGAGCTTGCCTTCCTTTGGAATCATGATTATGTTATTACTAAATGGTTTCTTAGAAAAAATCTTTCCTGAGCGCTTACAGATTAGTTTGGGCTTGCTGATTTTATCACTGAGCGGGACGGCTCCCTTCTGGTATCAGGCCTATCCCTTTGTCTTTGGGACACGGATTCTCTTTGGTTTGGGTGTTGGGATGATCAATGCCAAGGCCATTTCTATTATCAGTGAACGTTATCAAGGAAAAACACGAATTCAGATGTTAGGGCTACGCGGTTCTGCAGAGGTCGTTGGGAGCTTCTCTCATTACCTTGGCAGTCGGCCAGTTGTTGCCCTTTGGTTGGACAGCTACCTTCCTAGCCTATAGTGCTGGATTTTTGGTGCTGACCCTCTATCTGCTCTTTGTCCCTTATGGAAAAGAAAAGAAAGAAGTCAAGAAAAAAGCGAAGGATAGCAAGTCGTTTAACTCGTGAAATGAAAGGCTTGATTTTTACCCTAGCTATTGAAGCGGCAGTGGTAGTTTGTACCAATACAGCTATTACCATTCGTATTCCAAGTTTGATGGTGGAAAGAGGACTGGGAGATGCCCAGTTATCTAGTTTTGTTCTTAGTGTCATGCAGTTGATCGGGATTGTGGCTGGTGTGAGTTTTTCTTTCTTGATTTCTATCTTTAAAGAGAAACTGCTCCTCTGGTCTGGCATTACCTTTGCTTTAGGGCAAATTGTGATTGCCCTGTCTCCATCCTTGTGGGTGGTTGTGGCAGGAAGTATTCTGGCTGGTTTTGCCTACAGTGTAGCCTTGACGACAGTTTTTCAACTTGTATCTGAAAGAATTCCAGCTAAACTCCTCAATCAAGCGACCTCATTTGCGGTTTTAGGCTGTAGTTTCGGAGCCTTTACGACCCCATTCGTTCTAGGTGCGATTGGTTTACTAACTCACAATGGAATGCTGGTCTTTGCCATTTTAGGATCATGGTTGATTGTAACCTCTATCTTTGTCATGTATCTGCTTCAAAAGAGAGCTTAGGATTGATTCCTAAGTTTTTCTTTTTTGAGTTTTGTACCCAGATAGTTATGAATTTTATAGCTTGTTATTGGATTAATTTCTTGATAAAATAGAAGTTATGACAAGATACAAAGCAACTATCTCCTATGACGGTTACGCCTTTGCTGGTTTTCAGCGCCAGCCTCATGCGCGTAGCGTTCAGGAGGAAATTGAAAAACCTTGACGAGACTCAATAAAGGGAAAGCAATCACTGTTCACGGTGCTGGTAGGACTGATAGTGGGGTTCATGCTTTGGGACAGGTGATTCATTTTGACTTGCCCTATCAAATGGATGAGGAAAAACTTCGCTTTGCCTTGGACACCCAGTCCCCTGAAGATATTGATGTGATTTCGATTGAGCTTGTGGCGGATGATTTTCATTGTCGTTATGCCAAGCACAGCAAGACCTATGAGTTTATCGTGGATAGGGGCCGTCCTAAAAATCCCATGCGCCGTCACTATGCTACTCACTTTCCTTATACGCTCGATGTGGAGAGGATGCAGGAGGCCGTCAAAAAGCTAGAAGGAACCCATGATTTCACAGGTTTTACAGCCTCTGGAACCAGTGTAGAAGACAAGGTTCGCACCATTACAGAAGCTAGTCTCAGGGTTGATGAGACAGGACAATTTTTGACCTTTACCTTTTCAGGAAATGGTTTCTTGTATAAACAGATTCGCAATATGGTGGGGACGCTGCTCAAAATCGGAAATAATCGTATGCCAGTGGAGCAGATTGACCTGATTTTGGAGAAAAAGGACAGGCAACTCGCAGGTCCAACAGCAGCACCGAATGGCTTGTATTTAAAGGAGATTCGTTATGAAGAATAATCGTATTTTAGCACTTTCAGGAAATGATATTTTTAGTGGTGGTGGTTTATCAGCAGATTTAGCTACCTATACCTTGAACGGCTTGCATGGTTTTGTAGCTGTGACTTGTTTGACAGCCTTGACCGAAAAGGGCTTTGAGGTCTTTCCAACTGACGATGCCATTTTTCAACATGAATTAGAAAGCTTACGTGATGTGGAGTTTGGGGGAATTAAAATCGGTCTTCTACCAACTGTCAGTGTGGCTGAGAAGGCCTTGGACTTTATCAAGCAACGCCCAGGAGTACCTGTGGTATTGGACCCTGTCTTGGTCTGCAAGGAAACGCACGACGTGGCTGTCAGTGAACTCTGTCAAGAGTTGATTCGCTTTTTCCCTCATGTCAGTGTGATTACGCCTAACCTCCCAGAAGCAGAATTATTGGCTGGTCAAGAAATCAAAACCTTGGAAGACATGAAAACTGCAGCGCAGAAATTGCATGACTTAGGCGCGCTAGCAGTTATTATCAAGGGAGGTAATCGCCTTAGTCAGGACAAGGCTGTAGATGTCTTTTATGATGGCCAAACCTTTACAGTCCTAGAAAATCCCGTTATCCAAGGCCAAAATGCTGGCGCAGGTTGTACCTTTGCCTCAAGTATTGCCAGTCGCTTGGTTAAAGGTGATGAACTTTTACCAGCAGTGGAGAGTTCTAAAGCTTTCGTTTATCGTGCCATTGCACAAGCAGATCAATATGGAGTAAGACAATATGAAGCAAACCAAAACAACTAAAATCACCCTTATATCCCTCTTAACCGCCCTTTCTGTGGTTCTAGGTTATTTCCTAAAAATCCCAACACCGACAGGCATTTTAACTCTTTTAGATGCTGGTGTCTTCTTTGCGGCCTTTACTTTGGTAGTCGTGAAGGGGCTGTAGTCGGAGGACTAGCAGGTTTCTTGATTGACCTCTTATCAGGCTACCCTCAATGGATGTTCTTTAGCTTGGTCAACCATGGCTTGCAAGGATTTTTCGCAGGATTTAAAGGTAAAACTCAGTGGTTAGGCCTTATCTTAGCAACAATTGCCATGGTAGGGGGCTACGCCTTGGGTTCTACTTTAATGAATGGCTGGGCAGCAGCTCTACCAGAAATCCTACCAAATTTCATGCAGAATATAGTAGGGATGATTGTAGGATTTATCCTTAGTCAAAGTATTAAGAAGATTAAGTAAAGAATCTGGATAAAAGTCTCTCAAATAAGAAAAACGCATAGTATCAGGTGTTGAAAACTTGATATTATGCGTTTTATTGTGGGAAGATTTTATACTCTTCGAAAATCTCTTCAAACCGCGTCAACGTCGCCTTGCCGTAGATATGATTACTGACTTCATCAGTCTTATCTACAATCTCAAAACAGTGTTTTGAGCAACCTGCGGCTAGTTTCCTAGTTTGCACTTTGATTTTCATTGAGTATTAGATGAATATTAATCAAAATAAAGTAAGTCTTTGCTGGTGCTTGTAAAGAGGTCAAAACCATTCTTGGTAACAACACCGCAGTCTTCGATACGGACACCGACTTTACCAGGGATATAGATACCTGGTTCAACAGAGAAGCACATGCCTTCTTCGATAACCAAGTCGTTTCCTTCCATGATAGATGGGAATTCGTGGACATCCATACCGATACCGTGACCAAGACGGTGGTTGAAGTATTCACCGTAACCAGCTTTTTCGATGACTTCACGGGCAGCGCGGTCCACTTCATGGGCAGTCACACCTGGCTTGATAAAGTCAAGAGCAGCTTGTTGGGCTTCAAGAGTCAAGTTGTAAATGTCTTTCTTGAATTGATCAGGTTTGCCGACAGCGACTGTACGAGTCATGTCTGATGCATAACCGTTGACTAGAACACCAAGGTCAAAGAGGAGAAGAGCATCATTTTCAACCTTATTCGCTGCTGGAATGCCGTGCGGATTTGCAGCATTATCACCAGTCAAGACCATGGTATCAAAGCTCATTTCATAGCCTTCACGTTTCATAGCAAAGTCGATTTGGGCGATGATATCTGTCTCAGTCTTATCAAGAGAAATATTGTCAAAACCAACATTGACAGCCTTGTCCGCATAGAGACCTGCAACCATCATTTTTTGCACTTCGTCAGCTGATTTGATGAGGCGCATGCGTTGGATACGAGGAGTGAGGTTTTCAAACTCAGCAGTTTCAAAGACTGTTTTCAAGCCATGGTATTTGGTCAAGATGAGATTGTCAAACTCAACAGCAACGCGTTTGAAGTCGTGCTGTGGAAGAGCATGTTTCATTTTTTGCCATGGGTTTTCAGAATCCACATAGCCGACAACTGGGAAGGAAACGGTGCTGCTTGCACGTTCCACTTCAAGGGCTGGGACAAAGAGGAGAGGTTCCTGATCTTCTAGAACAAAAAGGAACATTTGGCGTTCATGGGGATCACTGTAAAAGCCAGTGAGGTAATTGATAGTGACGGGGTCAGATACGACAGCGACGTCTAGTTTTTCTGATTCAAGATATGTTACGATTTGTTGTAATTTAGACATATGCTACCTTCTTTCTACCCCTCTATTTTGGCAAAAAAAGAGAGAAAATGCAAGGGAGAAGGGTAAAAGAATAGGTAAAAAGAACCCCAATAATTTAGTGGAGTTCTTTTGAGTATGGATTTGTATTTATGAAAAGTTAGCCTTGCTTTTGACGTCGCTGTATTCTTCAGCGATTTCTTGGTTGAGAATGTCCTCATAGGCAGGGAGTTGGATGTCCTGACCGTATTTCTTTTTGAGGGCAGTAGTGACTAGGCGATAAGCCAGATTGGCATTACGAGAGAGGATAGGTCCGTGGAAGTAGGAACCAAAGACATTCTTGTAATGAACCCCTTCGCCGACCTTTTCTTCGTTATTTCCATTTCCATAGACAACCTGTCCTAGCGGTTTTTGGTCATCAGAAAGGAAGGTACGTCCCTGATGATTTTCAAATCCATAGTAGGTTTCATCGAAATCTTCATTGTGAATCTTGATGTCACCGATAAAGCGGTTATTGGTCTGGTTGAGGGTGTAGTGCCCCATAATCCCTAGTCCTTCGATGCGTTTACCTGAAGCTTCAATATAATATTGCCCCAAAAGTTGAAAACCACCACAGATGGCTAGAACTACACCGTCATTTTGGATGTAGTTGTCAATGCTCTCTTTTTTTGCAGGTAGGTCGTCTGCAATGATACTTTGTTCAAAGTCTTGACCGCCACCGAAAAAGGCGATGTCGTAGTGGTTTTCATCAAAGTCGTCGTGGAGAGAAACGATGTCAACCGTCACATGAGCCCCTAGTTTTTCAGCCACATACTTGAGCATGAGGATGTTTCCATTGTCCCCGTAGGTATTCATGAGGTTTCCGTAGAGGTGGGCAATGTTGAGCTGATAGGGGTAATTGCCAGCTTTTGAGGAAAGTGAAGTATAAACCATTAGTTCATCTCCTTTCTAACAATCTGACGACTAGCCAGCAGTTCGCGGAATTCAAGCATAGCAGTATAGGTAGCCAAGATGTAGGCATGCTTGCAGTCTTGCTTCTCAATGATTTTGAGAACTTGTTCCAGATTACTTGTTTCAGTGATTTTTTCAGCTGGATATCCTGTTACTCGAAGGCGGCGTGCGATTTCAGAATGGCGAACACCGCCAGCGTTGATTTCAGGAATGTCCATGTCAGTGATTTGTTCAAAGTCCGCATCCCAGATCCAGCTGGTATCGATACCGTCTGCATAGTTGGCATTAAGGAGAACAGATAGGCTAAATGGGTAAGGTGCTAGTTTAATCATCTCGATAGCTTGGGTAGCACCGACTGGATTTTTAATCAAGACAAGGGTACATTCTTTATCACCGATATGGAAGGTTTCCTGACGTCCAAAGACAGCACGGCTCTTGTCAAATCCTTGCTTGATGAGTTGTGAATCTGCACCGAGGAAACGAGCAATAGCAACAGCAGCTAGGGCGTTGTAGATATTATAGAGACCACCGATTTGGATACCGTATTCTTGGCCGTCGATGACAAAGCGAGAACGATTGTTGGTCAACTCAACCAATTCTGTCAAGCGATAGTCTAATTCAGGACGTTTACATTCGCAACCTTCACAGATATAGGCACCCAAGTTTGCATAGGTATTATGCTCATATTTGAGGATGCTTTGACAGTCAGGGCAGAGGATTCCTTCGGTATTATAGTGAGCCAACTGGGCTGGACCTTTCTCCAAGTCAAAACCAAAATACTCTACAGGATTTGGAATAGCTGGCTTGTAGAAAAGCGGACTGTCACCATTGAGGAGAACAGTAGCCGTAGGTACCTTACGAATAGCATCCAAAATCATCTTATAAGTTGTGTAAATCTCACCATAGCGGTCCATCTGGTCACGGAAGATATTGGTGATAACAAATAAGCTTGGTTGGATATAGTCACAGATACGAGAAAGACTGGCTTCGTCGATTTCGAGGACGGCAATATTTTTCCCAGTTTTAGAAGATTTGGCTGTTAGGAAGGTTGTTGCAATCCCTGTAATCATGTTGGCACCGCTTGGATTGGTTAAAACCTGACCATAAACTTCTTTTAAAATGCCGACAGTGAGAGCAGTTGTCAGAGGTTTTTCCATTGGTTCCAGTGACCACGACAATCTCGTAGTTCTTAGCTAATTTTGTAAAATATCTTTATCAAATTGAAGGGCAAGTTTTCCTGGAAGAGTACTCCCACGGCCAAGACGGCTTAAAATGAAGTGAGAAGAACGCCCAGCAAGAAGGCCCAAAGTAGTTTTTAATTTCATATTTCTATTATATCATAAAAGAGGGAAAAGACAGATTTGAGATTTCGCAGAAATAAAAACAGCCCAAGGAGGGCTGTTCGATATGATTAAATCTCAACTTAAATCGCAAACAAGTCATTCAAGTTCTCAGCCAAGGTTGGGTGAGTGAAGATTTGTTTTGTGAAGTAAGTGTAAGGAATCTTGTTGTCCATAGCAACAGTGATGATGTTGATGATTTCTTGAGAACCTTCTGAGAAGATGCTTGCTCCAAGAATTTCTTTGTTTCAGTATTAACCACAGCTTTGAAGGCTCCGCGAAGGTCTCCGTTTACGTGACCACGAGGCATTGCTGCAACAGGAATTTCCTTAACGGCGTATGGAAGTTTCAAATCAGCTGCTTGGCTTTCAGTCAAACCAACTTGTGAAAGTGCAGGTGTGATGAACATAGTGTTTGGTACATTGAGACGGTCTTCAAGTGTGTAGCTGCCATCTCCAGCAAGGTAGCTGTATACAACACGGAAGTCATCAAGTGAAATGTAAGTAAATTGAAGGCCGCCGTTGACATCTCCAACTGCAAAGACACCAGGAACGTTTGTTTGACAATGTTTGTCTACTTTAATAGCACCACGTTCAGTTAGTTCAATATCTGTATTTTCAAGTTGAAGTGGTTCTACATTTGGTTTGCGTCCAGTTGCGTAGAGAAGGGCATCGAAACGGTAAGTTTTATTTTCAGTTACGACAAGGACTTGGTCACCGTCGTTTTTGATTTCAGTAGTATGGATGTTTTGAAGCAATTCAATACCGTCTTCTTCCATGTATTGTTTAGCAAGAGCTGCGATGGAAGGTTCTGCACGAGGTAGGAATGTATCCAAGGCATCAAGGACTGTGACCTTGCTTCCAAGTTTGTTGTAAAGACCAGCAAATTCAAGACCGATATTTCCACCACCAAGGACACCAAGTTTTTCAGGCAATTTGTCCAAGTTTTGGATACCTGTTGAGTCAAAGACGTTTTTGCTTGTAGCAAGTCCAGGGATTGGTAAGACGTTTGAAACAGCACCAGTGTTGATGACGATAGTTTCAGCAGTTAGTTCTTTCTTTTCATCACCAGCTTGGATTTCGATGACTTTATTTGAAAGGAAGTGAGCTTCCGCATCAAAGATATCGACACCTGTACCAGCAACAGTCGCATAGTTTTTACCGTTGAGACGACCAGTGATCGTGTTTTTGGTAGCAATCACTTCTTCAAAAGACAAGTCTTTCTCAGCAGCAACTAGCAAAGTTTTAGTTGGGATACAACCAATGTTGATACAAGTTCCACCATACATAGCTTTGCTACGTTCAACAAGGGCAACTTTTTTGCCAGCTGAAGCCAATTTACCAGCTAGTGTTTTACCAGCTTTACCAAATCCGATAACGATTAAATCATAAGTTAACATTTATCTTCCTCCTATTCGCATTTCATTCTAGCACAAGAAAAAAACTTTTGCACAATTCTGCTACGCTTTAAAAAAGTTTATGAAAAAGTGGAAATTTTGCCCTTGTTTTCTTAGAAAAATCGTTTACATGATTTTATCGACGGATTTAGCTATCTTTTGCTCTGGTCTTGTGTTATACTAGATAAGTTGCAAAGAAAACAGTACTTTTCTTTTGTGGAAAAGAAGCAACACGATTTTGTATCCAGTATATGAAAATACGTCATAAAAAGAAAAGTATAAACTAAGCCCTATAGGGTGGCTTCGCACCACCTTTAGAAAGAAGAATAACGTGAAATTTAATGAATTAAACTTGTCTGCTGATTTGCTAGCAGAGATTGAAAAAGCTGGTTTTGTAGAAGCCAGTCCGATCCAAGAACAAACCATTCCCTTGGCCCTTGAAGGCAAGGACGTTATCGGTCAAGCTCAGACTGGTACAGGAAAAACTGCAGCCTTTGGCTTGCCTACCCTTGAAAAAATCCGTACAGAAGAAGCGACCATCCAAGCCTTGGTCATCGCTCCAACTCGTGAACTAGCTGTTCAAAGTCAAGAGGAACTCTTCCGCTTTGGTCGTAGTAAGGGAGTCAAAGTCCGTTCAGTATATGGTGGATCAAGCATTGAAAAACAAATTAAGGCTCTTAAATCTGGTGCCCATATCGTGGTGGGAACACCTGGTCGCCTTTTGGACTTGATTAAACGTAAGGCCTTGAAATTACAAGATATTGAAACGCTTATCCTTGACGAAGCGGATGAAATGCTCAATATGGGCTTCCTTGAAGACATCGAAGCCATTATCTCGCGTGTCCCTGAAAATCGACAAACCTTGCTCTTCTCAGCAACTATGCCAGATGCTATCAAACGTATCGGTGTTCAGTTTATGAAAGAGCCTGAGCATGTCAAGATTGCTGCCAAGGAATTGACAACAGAATTAGTTGACCAGTACTATATCCGTGTTAAAGAACAAGAAAAATTTGATACCATGACCCGTCTCATGGATGTGGAGCAACCAGAACTTGCTATCGTATTTGGTCGTACAAAACGCCGTGTAGATGAATTGACTCGTGGACTTTAAAAATCCGTGGCTTCCGTGCAGAAGGAATTCATGGCGACCTAGACCAAAACAAACGTCTTCGTGTCCTTCGTGACTTTAAAAATGGCAATCTTGATGTTTTGGTTGCGACAGACGTGGCGGCGCGTGGTTTGGATATTTCAGGTGTGACTCATGTCTACAACTACGATATTCCACAAGACCCTGAAAGTTATGTTCACCGTATCGGTCGTACAGGTCGTGCTGGTAAGTCAGGTCAATCGATTACCTTTGTTGCTCCAAACGAAATGGGCTACCTTCAAATTATTGAAAACTTGACCAAGAAACGCATGAAAGGTCTTAAACCTGCAAGTGCTGAAGAAGCCTTCCAAGCTAAAAAACAAGTAGCTCTCAAGAAAATCGAACGTGATTTTGCAGATGAGACAATCCGTGGCAATTTTGAAAAATTTGGCAAGGATGCTCGTAAACTAGCTGCCGAATTTACTCCAGAAGAATTGGCCATGTATATCTTGAGCCTGACTGTTCAAGATCCGGATAGCCTTCCAGAAGTGGAAATCGCACGTGAAAAACCACTACCTTTCAAACCATCAGCTAATGGCTTCGGTGGTAAAGCTAAGGGAGGTCGTCGTGGAGATGACCGTCGTGATAATCGCCGAGGAGACAACCGTCGTGGTGGTCGTCGTGATGATTTCAAGAGAGGCAGTCGTGGAGATAATCGTTTTGATAAGGAAAAACGTTACCGTAAGGATAATAAAAAACCACGCACTACTTCAAGCGAAAAGAAAACAGGCTTTGTTATTCGTAACAAGGGCGATAAATAAGAAAAAGCGGTTCAAAATGAATCGCTTTTTTATATAAGGAGACCGAATGGAAAAAAAGATAGATAAAATAGCTATATTATCTTCTTGTGATATTATAATACACAAAAAAATAGGAGGATTGTCAATAGAAAAGAAGCAATTTAATTAAAAAAATATTCTTGTTTTTTTCAAATTGCAATTAAATAAGCAATTTTCAGATAATAATTGAAAATTCAAGCTGTTTATGTTATAATGATAGCGATTAAATTCGAGGGTGAAAAAAATGGCACATTTATTAGAAAAAACTAGAAAAATTACTTCTATCCTGAAGCGCTCAGAGGAGCAGTTGCAGGACGAACTTCCCTACAACGCTATTACGCGTCAATTGGCGGATATTATTCATTGCAATGCCTGTATTATCAATAGTAAGGGACGTCTCCTTGGTTATTTTATGCGCTATAAAAACCAATACAGATCGCGTAGAGCAATTTCTTTCCAAACTAAGATTTTTCCCAGATGACTACGTTCAAGGGGCTAATATGATTTACGAAACAGAAGCAAATTTGCCTGTTGAGCATGATATGAGTATTTTCCCTGTAGAGAGTCGTTCTGATTTTCCAGATGGTTTGACGACTATTGCACCGATTCATGTATCAGGGATTCGCCTTGGTTCTTTGATTATTTGGCGCAATGATAAAAAATTCGAAGACGAGGACTTGATTCTTGTTGAGATTGCCAGTACCGTTGTTGGGATTCAGCTCCTCAACTTCCAGCGTGAAGAAGATGAGAAAAAAATATCCGTCGCCGTACTGCTGTTACCATGGCGGTTAATACCCTTTCTTACTCCGAACTCCGTGCTGTTTCAGCAATTTTAGGGAATTAAACGGAAATGAAGGTCAGTTGACAGCGTCAGTTATTGCAGACCGTATCGGAATTACTCGTTCTGTGATTGTCAATGCCCTTCGTAAACTTGAGTCTGCTGGGGATTATTGAAAGTCGCTCACTTGGAATGAAGGGAACCTACCTCAAGGTCTTGATTTCAGATATTTTTGAAGAAGTGAAGAAAAGAGATTACTAATGGCTAAAGCTTTAATTTCGATTGATTATACAGAAGATTTTGTTGCTGATAGTGGAAAGTTGACAGCAGGGGCTCCAGCCCAGGCAATTTCAGATGCTATCAGCAAGGTAACTCGATTAGCTTTTGAACGCGGAGATTACATCTTCTTTACCATCGATGCTCACGAGGAAAACGATTGTTTCCATCCAGAAAGCAAGCTATTTCCTCCTCATAATTTGATTGGCACTAGTGGACGGAATTTATACGGAGATTTGGGTACCTTTTATCAAGAGCATGGTTCAAACAGTCGTGTCTTTTGGATGGATAAACGCCATTACTCAGCTTTTTCAGGGACTGACCTGGATATCCGTTTGAGAGAGCGTCGCGTGTCTACAGTTATTTTATCAGGTGTCTTGACGGATATCTGTGTCCTACATACAGCTATAGATGCCTATAATCTAGGATATGATATCGAGATTGTAAAACCAGCCGTTGCTTCCATCTGGCCTGAAAATCATCAATTTGCCCTAGGTCATTTCAAAAATACACTTGGGGCTAAGTTAGTAGATGAAAATCTAAATGAAACTTTCAGACTAACTTTGCTTGAGTAAAAAAATGAAAAAAAATCTGAAAAAAAGTGTTGACAAGCATCCCAAAAGTTGATATACTAGTAAAGTAATCGACGCGGGGATGGCGGAATTGGCAGACGCGCAGGACTAAGGATCCTGTGACCGCTTTAGGTCGTGAGGGTTCAAGTCCCTCTCTCCGCATAGGATAAGAGTTAGCTTAGGCTAGCTCTTTTGTTTTATAAGGTTTATAATATCTATGGTGGCGTCCATCGCTTTCAGATAAATAATATCGTTTGAAATTTCTCCTAATTTCTATCTACTCTTTCTACTTTTTTTCCGAATAAATAGATAGAACCATCGAATCTAGCAAAATTAGATTTAAAACTGTGGTATAATAAGAGGAGGAAATGGATGACTTCTAAGACATCCGGGCATCAGCCCGACCAACGACTTTGGTTGCTAAGAAGATTTTTTTAGCAATCCAGAAATCACTTGTCAATTTATCCGCGATATGTTGGACTTTACCAGCAAAAAAATGTAACCATTTTGGAGGGGAGCAATATTCATGTACTACCTTCCATGCCGTACTCGGCGCAGGATTTCTACACTAGCATAGATGTCTTGGCGGAGTTGGACAATGGCACGCAGGTTATTATCGAAATCCAAGTTCATCATCAGAATTTTTTTCATCAATCGTTTGTGGGCTTACTTATGTAGCCAGGTCAATCAAAAACCTAGAGAAAAATTCGCCAGCAAGAGGGCAATACTCATCAGAGTTACAAACATATTGCACCTGTTTACGCTATCGCAATTGTGGACTAGTAATTACTTCCAAGATGACTTTGGCCTTTTCATAGCTTTTAGCATGCGAGAGGACACGACAGGTGAGGTCTTTAACCATCACAAATAATGGACAAGAAAACCATCTAGTCAAGATGGCGTTCTTGGAATTAAAAAAATACAGAGAAACCAGCAAAGACGAGGTTCGCAAGCCGTGGTTGGAGTTTTTTGGTAACAAACCCTTTACTCAAGAACCCGAGCGAGCCATTAGCCAGGCAGACCAACTGCTGGACTATAAGAGCTGGTCCGAGGAGGACAGGAAGATGTTTAGTCAACTACGTATGCGTGAAGAACAAGCCTTGTTAGCACAGGACTATGCCTTGGAACAAGCTGAAGAAAGAGGATTAGAACGAGGCCTTGAACGTGGGCGAGCAGAGGGTCTTGAAAAAGGTCTTGAAAAAGGTTTAGAGCGTGGTCTTGAACAAGGACGAGCGGAAGGCATTGAAGAGGGATTAAAAGTAGGTCTAGTAAATCTCGTTCGTCAAGGTCTTCTGACTTCTGAGGTTGCCAGTCAGCAGTTGGGTATGACTGTCTCTGAGTTTGAAGAACTATTGAAAGAACATCTCAAATAGGAACTAAAAAAATACAGAGAAACCAGCAAAGACGAGGTTCGTAAAGCCGTGGTTGGAGTTTTTTTGGGAATAAACCCTTTACCCAAGCACCCTGAGCGAGCCATCAGCCAGGCAGACCAACTGCTAGACTACAAGAGCTGGTCCGAGGAGGACAGGAAAATGTTTAGTCAACTACGTATGCGTGAAGAACAAGCCTTGTTAGCACAGGACTATGCCTTGGAACAAGCTGAAGAAAGAGGATTAGAACGTGGTCTTGAACAGGGACTGGGCGTGGGAAAAGTTGAAGGAAGAAGTGAGCTTTTTGCCTATGCTAGCAAATCTCGTTCGTCAAGGTCTCTTTGACTCCTGAGGTTGCTAGTCAGCAATTGGGTATGACTGTCTCTGAGTTTGAAGAACTATTGAAAGAGCATCACAAATAAGAACTCAAAAAATACAGAGAAACCAGCAAAGACGAGGTTCGTAAACCGTGGTTGGAGTTTTTTGGGGATAAGCTCTTTACCCAATAATAAGCTTTCATCAATCCGCTGTCTATAAAATGTAAGGATAGGCAGTCTACCATTTAAAATAAAATAATGACAGATTTTTCCGAAAGCCAAAAGGTAAAGATCTGTTTTTTTATTTATATTAAATTTTTTATACTATATAGTCAGAAAACAGCTGTATAATAAGCTTTGCATATATATATATATATATATATATGGATATGTAAAACACCTTGAAATATCAGTGTTATAGCGCTTACATTTTTTTAGATGATATTTATGTAAATGCTTGATTTTTTTATTTTGAAAAAGATTAATATATTGTTGAGATCATTATCTCTCAAAGATTTTTAAACTTATTCTACTGAAAACAATAGAAAGGACATATTTTATGTTTGGTAAAAAGTCTAATGATAATGGTGAAAAAAACTATACCGTTATTCTATTCGTAAGTACCATTTTGGTGCTGCAAGTGTTGCTGTAGCAGCATTAATGTTTTTTGCTAATGGGGGAGGTGTAGCGGCTGCAGAAGTTGTAACTCCAGCAACTGCTAATCCTAATGCTCATCAGTTAGAAACTACAATGAATGGTGGAGGGGATTCATCTGGAACTAGTGGAAGGCCAGAAAATACTAAGGAAATAAACAAGCCAGCTGAAGTGTCTACGCAAGCTTCTGTTATTTCTGATCGGCAAGTTGAGAAAGAGACTAGAAGCTCAACTCCGTTAAGTGATGTAAAAGTTCAAGATACTTTGGTAAATAAAGTCATCAATACTTCTTCAGTAAACATTGCTGATTTACAAACAGCTTTAACAGAGTTAGAAAGTAAATTAACAAATGTAAAAGACGATGAAGAAAAAGGGAAGTTTAATACAGTAGTTGTAGAAGCTAAAAAACTGCTCGGAGATAAAGAAGCTACGCAAGAACAAGTGAATCAACAATTAACACTTGTAAAGGGAACCATTTCTTCTGTAGAAGCGTTATTAAAAAAACAAGAAAGTAAAGTTTCTGAAGAAGAAACACTAGAATCTGACAAGGGTGGTAGGAGAGCAGCTGGACTAGAGAGAGCTTCTGAAAACAATGAGGTGGTACCAACGTATACAAATGGCTCTGACACGTATAAACTAGCTAATGAGTTACATGATATTGTTACCTATCTTCGAAAAAATCATGCAGATTCTACTATGATAGCTACTATCAAAGCTAACTATGATAAGTTAAATGAAACTTTAGGAGCACATGAAGATGGTGTCTTATCTGAAGAAGAATTTAATAAAGCGTTAGCGGATCTTAAACAAGCTAGAGCTATAAAAGAAGGGCTGTTATCTAATGAGAATAACGGAGGCGAAGTAGTATTAAATCGCCAAACTCGTCAAGTTCGTGAATATGGATTGAATTTCCAAGATTCTCGAGAATATTATTACGAAGATGGGAAAAGAGGGATTTCTCCATATAGTAAATATACGTATGTGTTTCACAACTATCGTGCAACCAATGCGCCTAAATTTGACCATCAGCCAGTTAGTAATGCTGAGAAATATATCCATGTTCGTGTGGATCCAACGGATACAGGATTTTTATGGACAGTTTCTGTAAATGCTGGTCGTTTTAGTAACACGACCAATGATAGTTATTGGTTTACTATTCCAAAAGGACAGAACTATAAGCAAGGGTCAGCTAATGTAGACGTTCAAAATCTACAAGGTACTAATTCCTACCAAGGGGATGGTTCTCTTGAAGGAGCGATGAGACAAGCGGGACTTTTACAAGTAAATAAAGGAGCCAACCTTCGAGGGGTATTTCGTCATGGTAAGGTAGGAGCTAATGCTTATAAAACAGACGATTTTGGGGTGTTAGCTCGTGAAAATGTTGATGCACTAACAGATAAAGGGTTCTATAATCGTGTTCTTGAACAGGGAGAGGAACAAAAACTTTCGAATGAAAAATTCAAGAAAATTACAAAAACAGGCGGAGACTTGTATTATTTTGAACAACCTAGTAATGTTTTTAAATATACGATTACATTTGAAACAGTAGGGGATGCTAGTGATCCAAATAGAAATGACCCAGATGATTTAGTTTATGCTGCTGGATTTAAAGGAATTACCCGTGCGGATAAAGTTTATCGTGTACTTGTAAACCAATGGCATGCGCAAACAGATGCTGAAACAAGTAATATTGACCGTTATAGAATGACTCTGAAAAATGGAGGGACATTCTTTGTTGAACAAAATAAATACTACAATAGAGGTTGGCCAGAGAGTGATTATTTAGGAATTGGTAAATGGTATGGAACTAAAAACTTAAATCCTGACATAAAAAAAGTGGACGGAATTATTACTTTTGGGGATCAACAGAACTTTACAAGTATCGACTTCTTTTCTTATATAAATTATAAAGCGCAAAAAGGAAAAGATTTTGAAAGAATCAAATATGAAGCCAATCACGATCATGGTCAGACATTTACGTTCTATAGAGAAGATGGTACTCCTATTTCACAAAAAGATTTAGGGGCTGAAGCAGGTGGATCTCCTGGTGTTCATACTTATTATTATAGACGTTATTTCACAAGTGATGGTTCATCTGATAGTGGAAAATTCAGATTTATTGTGAAGCTAAAAAATCCAGTTTTAGCTCCAACGACAAAATATGCGGGTGAAAATCATACTTTTACGGCTAGTGGAAGTACAAAGGGAAGTCCTGTAACTTTATGGCGTGAATATACAGATGAAAGTGGTCACAAACAAACTCAAGAAGTAGATACAAAAGTTGTTGAGAACAATAATGGGACTGTTACATTTAAAGATATTACCTTGGAAAAAGGGAAATATTATGTTCATTCAAAAATCACAACGGATTCATATCTAGATTACAACGGTAAAAAACATTCAACTGTAGAGTCTGATCCAGTAACAGAAAATCAAAAAAATGTGATTGTAGAACCTCCTGTTGTGAAGATTAATGGTCATAAATTAACGACGAATGCAAATGATAATCAATTTATTATTTATAAAGGAGCAAACTTCAATCCAACGTTCCAAGTAGAAAATGAAGGAAATCAGGTAAACTACTTAAAAGTTACGAATATTCCAAGAGGTGTATGGTTTAATAACGTTAACGGAAGTGACAAAGAAAAAGTAAATATGGCTTCTGGTTCGACACATACATTGGCTGATAATACGGTAGAAAATTCTGCTAGAGATGGAGAGGCAAGTGTAACTGTTCGTAATCATAATAATAGAGAAGTAGTCTATAAATTTAAGTATATTATAGCGGATGTTCAACCAAGTAATGCTTCAAGAGATAAGCGTGTTGGTGATACTTTGGGGGATCCTCATAGCTATGTTAAGGCTGTTGTTAATGATGGCGAAGGCGATCAATACTTCCCTTCTGGGATGAGATTTGGCTGGGTAACAAATCGAGCAACATTGGCAAATGAGAACACAGTCTTGGATAGACCAGGAAATATAGGGGATTATAATGCGCAAGTCATTTTCCCAAATAATAGACCAGTTGAAAAAGAGATTGATCATGTAAATTATACTATTTATACTCCATCTCCAAAAACAGTTCCAGTCAGATTTAATGTGACAGATAATGTTGCACCAACTGTTAAAATGACAAATCCGAATAATACTGATTCTACACTGGGAGATTCTGAAAATGGAGCTCCAGAGGTAGAGGTATTTAGAGGGGCAACTTTAAATATTCCATTAAAAATGCATGATAATAATGTGCATGGAAAAATTAATATTAAGCAAATTAGCGGATTGCCTGCTGGGGTTACCTTAAAAGACGGAAATACTGTTATAAATAATGGAAATACTCTTTCAAAAAATAGTGGTTCCGAAACAAATCCAGCGACTGCTACTATTACGGGTACAGTGGCTCCTAATGCTACATTAGGAACAAATGTTGTTACCTTAAAAGTTTCAGATGATGCAACAGGTGATGTAAATAAAGGAAATCAAGCTACACTTAAATTCAAAGTTAAAACATATGATTTAGCCTTTGAAGAGAAAGGTACCCCAGTTAACGACAACACTCGTTCAGATGTTTTAAGACTTAATGAAAACAGTGTGGATCCAAATCATTATTTAGCCATTACTGATGGAAGAAATGTTACTAATAACTGGGGTAGTGGAATGGTATTCCGCTATCTAAAAGAAAATAATGAAATTAGAGAACATGTTTCTTTTGATAAGATTGGAAAACATTCAGTTAAGGCAAGAGCTTATTTCCCTACTAATAAAACTTCTACACAAGGGTTACCAACAAATTCGTCAGGATTAACAGGGGATACTGCTGCTACAGCCGGCAGAGGGTACTTGGAAAAAACAATTGAGTTTAATGTGAAGCCAGATGCGCCAACAATAGCTCAACCTCAATTCTATGGTACAGCAAGTTCAAAACCAACTGTAACGGTAGAAAATCTTCCAACGAATGCTCAATTATTAAATGGATCAACTGTGACTGTTGAACTCTATCAAGGAAATAATAAAGTCGCTACTAAGACTGTAACAGATGGAAATAGTACGACAACTTTATCAGCAGAGAACTTTACAACTAACTTAACAGAAGGACAACCAGTTCATGCAGTCGTAAAAGTTAGTGGAGGACAAGGTGCTACAGCTTATTCTGTAAATTCTGATAATAGTGAAAATAGAAATGTTACAGGAAGAAGCACACTTTCAAACTTAGCAACTGATAAATTAGTCGTACAAGTTCAAGATTTGGCGAATAATCGTGGAGGAACTCTTTCTGAGAGAGAAAAACAAGCGATTAAGCAAGCAATTTTTGAAGCAAATAAAAATGGAGTATTAAGAGGAAAACAAGTTTCTGATATTAATATTTCGGATACTGGATTAATTACTGCATTGGATAAAGATAATAAGATTGCAGAATTACAAATTAATCCTAATACAGGTGTTGTTACTCGATTTGCGCATATTCGTGAAGATTACAATATTACGTATACGAATAATGGGAAGCCTGTAAACCGTCCAACAGATCCAGGGTTTGAATGGAGTGGAGATGGAAAATCATTAATTTATAAATTTGATGCAACAAGTGGTGTAGGTTTAGATGTAAATGAAGTTTTAAAAACTATTACTGCTACACCGAAAAATACTCAAGGACAACCATCCTTAACGACTGTTACAGGGAATGATAAGCATTAGGAGAAGCAAATTCTAATGGTTTCAGCAGAAATGCGTCTACTGGATACTTTAGTAAAAATGGAGTAGGAGTTAACGTATTAGATTTAGTAAATCCAACAAATTATCGTGGTGGAGGAAATGTTGATAATACTACGAATAAACTTGTTGATAAAAATCGTACAGGGCTTAATAGTAGTAATGTTGGTACTACTCTAGGAAATGATAGTATTTCAGCTGCAAATGATGCGAATGCAATTTCTTTAAGTAACGTTGTGAAAAAAGCAAATGGAACTGATTCATTAGTTGTAAGAAAACAATTATATCTAATGCCAAAATATACAACTAACGAATTACTAGCTGATCGTGGAACTACAAATGCTAATAACACAAATGTCATTAATGTATACTTTGTGCCAGTCGATCCAACAGCTCCTCGAGTTGAACGTTCAACTTCAAATACTTTAGCGACTACAAGTGCTCAAGCAAGCCGCCTAGCAGATAATACTTCTTTTGCTGGCTTAGCCAAAGTGACAGATAACTACGATAAGGATGATGCAACAAATCCTTCAAGTAATACTGTTCGTAATAAATTAAATATGTGGGTTAAGAAAGGTGACACTAAAGTACAGATTGTCGAAAATGGTGTTGAAAAAACAGCTGTTATTAATAGCTTGAAAAAAAGAACTTGACCCAGCCACATATGAAGTAATTGCTAAAACATCAGATGCTTCTGGTAATAAGAGTCATGCAGATAATAGCGATGGTGAAAGTCTTGGTTTCTTTAGAGTTGGATATAACCTAGTTGCACGTCAGACAATTAATGTTGTACGTGGGGAAACTTTAACTCAGGCTGAATTGAACAAATTAGTTCAAGTTCAAGAAGGGAATACGCTTCAAGATTTACCACAAGGTGCAACTGTCACAGCTACACTCGACACTAACAGTATAAGAAGTGGAAGTGAAGAAACAAAAACTGTAGAAGCAACTGTTAATTTCGGAGAAAATAGAACGAAAAAAGTTTCTTTAACGTATAAAGTTCTTAATACATTCCCAATTGCTAATACAATTTATGACTTTAAAGATGTGAATCGACGTAATGGACATTCAGATTATTATAGTAATACGGGAAATAATATTCCTGGAGGAATGAATTGGCTTTATAAACGTAGTGGAGGAGCAGAGCAAAGCGGAACGAGCTTTGCTGGAACTCTTGCATCAGATCCAGTAGGAACAACTAATTATACATTCATTGGTAGATATAATTATGGTCGATTTACAAATAGGCCTGAAGATGATGACAAATTAAAACATGAGGATAGACTTGTCCACAAAGTTTTCGATGTAATGCCTAATCCGACCAAGGTTACGGTTGATCAAGGAGCAAGTTTGTCTGACCAACAAGCGAAAGATGCAGTAATTAAGGTAGCTAATTCAGAAACTTGCCAGAAGGAACAACTTATGAATGGGTTAATGCTAGTGGAGTAAGAGAAACTGCAAGGGCAACAACTTCAGGAGAACAGACGTTCCATGTCAAGATAACCTTGCCGAAGTCACAGCTTACAGGTTCTGATCTTCCAGGGGCAACTCAAGTTCAACCAAGTAAGATAATTGCAGTAACTGTAAATGTAACACCTCCAAAACCAACATTTGACACTGCTCCAGTGACTTCAACTAGTCGTACACTAAGAGGTACGTTAGGCGGATTTGATGCAACTAATAGAGTGGTCAAAGTTTATTTGAACGATGAGAATAATACCGTTTTATCTAGTGAAAATAATGGCGGAGTAACCATTAATAATGATGGAACTTGGACAGCTACGCTTCCTGCTGCTGTAAAACTTCGTCAATCAGTCGCTAAAAACGGCGAAACTACAACACCACCAGCGATTACAGTGGAGAATACAGTTACAGATGGAACAGTTTCAACTAGAAGTGATAATAAAGCAGTTGAAATGGGAGATTACTCAGTAGCGTCAACAATTGCAGGTAGTAAGCATCTTGATATTACAGTGCCACATGATGCTAAACGAGTTGAATTACGATTCCATAACAGCACAGAAACAGGAAATACAACAAATAGTATCGTACTAGTTCGTGGAACAGATGGTACATGGCATACAGATGCAACTCGTGCGGATAATACTAGTGTGACAGATGCTAATGGATATGTCGGAACAATTACATCTACTCCAAGCACTGCTAATCCTTCAGAAAATAATATTCGTATTGCTCTAAATGAACAAAGCGGAACGACGAAACTTCACATTAAAGAAGAAAATGCTAACGGAGATAATACTGAATCATATAGTAGTGGATTAGGACTTCGCGTATATCATCAACCAGAAGCGGGACAAAATCCAAGTGCGACAGGTAAGTGGAAAGTTGCTAGTGTGACGAATAATAATCCTACACTATCTTACAAAGGAACAGAAGCAAGTAATGTAGACGCACGTAAAGTATTCCCATCAGGAACAAGCATTACTAAAGCTATGCTAGAAGACCTAGTAACTGTTGGAGATAGAGAAGATAAAGTTACAAATGAAGCTGACAAACCATACGGTACACCAACTGTAAAAAAATTGTTTCTGGATTAACAGAAACATCAGGAAAAGCAACTCCAGCTGGACGTTATACAGTAGTTCTTAAGGCGGTTGACAGTCAAGGTAAAGAAAGTGATCCATTGACCGTGTATGTGGGAGTGGTGTCTACGGA